>Ga0182027_10000315_pt1 | contig 84261 bp, 65 predicted proteins | sample 712E1DmetaG_FD_121300 | JGI IMG/M metagenome (GOLD analysis project Ga0182027, IMG submission 121300) | Permafrost microbial communities from Stordalen Mire, Sweden - 712E1D metaG (Illumina Assembly) | ecosystem: Environmental > Terrestrial > Soil > Wetlands > Permafrost | place: Sweden... | reverse complement strand
GGGCGACGAAATACCGGTTTTTGTCGCAAGCGGGTATGCCGAAAATTCAGTCATGAAAAATCCCGTTGAATATGGTTTTACCGCAAGCATTTCAAAGCCCTTTACCACTACCGAGCTTTCGGAAATGCTCGGCAGGTTCTTAAAACCGCCTCAATAGAAGACCTTACTTATTTTAAACTCTTCAAAAAATCAGGAAGCAATTTAATTACGTCAATTCTGTTGACATCGCCGCCTTTTCCCTGTATATTTATGGCTAACAAAGGCAAAAATCCATGATAGACGTATTTGCATATTCGGATTATCGAAAATATTTGAATGATTTTTATGAAGCGGAAAAACGTCGTAACCCCCATTTTTCTCACCGATATATAGCCCAAAAAGTCGGGTTTAATTCTTCGGGTTTTTTTTCAAAAATTCTTCAAGGGACCACGAATATTTCCAATGAGCTCGCCCTTAAATTCGCCGACTTTTGCAAGCTTAAGAAAAGTGAGGCCGACTATTTCGGGCTCTTAGTGCTCTATAACCAGGCAAAAAGCCATGCGGAAAAAAAACGGTGGTTCGAAAAAATATTGGCGTTTTCAAAATCCAAGGTAAAAATCGTTGAAGTTTCGCAATATGAGTTTTTTGAGAAATGGTACTATGTGGCCATCAGGGAGCTGCTGGCTTTTTATAAATTCAGCGGAGACTATAAGGCCCTCGCAAAAAGCGTCGAGCCCCCCATTAGCCCCTCGCAGGCAAAAAAAGCCATTACCTTGCTTATGCGTTTGGGCCTGATAAAAAAGGGCCCCGACGGCTTTTATTCCCAAACCGACGCGTTGATAAGCACCGGCTACGACGCCAAAACCGTGGCCGTCAATAATTTTCAGCTTGCAACGCTTGACCTGGCAAAAGAATCCATCGACCGGTTCCCCAAGGAAGAACGTGATATTTCAACATTGACGCTAAGTTTTTCGGGGCCTTTGTACCAAACGCTCGGCGAAAAATTGAAAACGTTTCGGCGTGAAATGCTCGAATTGGTAAAAAACGACCCTAATCCCATAGACCGCGTGTATCAAATCAATTTCCAGATTTTTCCCTTGTCACGGCACCATAAAGGCAATCACGATGACAATCGCTAAGCTTGTTTTGGTCGGCCTTATCGCTTTTTATTCTTTTATCGGGTGCAGCCGTGAATTAACGCAGTCTTCCCAGCACGGCGGCAGCGGCACCGAGACCGTGGGTATCGTGGGGACCGTCGTGGACACCGGCGGCAGACCCGTTTCGGGAGCAAGCGTCAAGCTTCGCAGGACCGATTTTCTCGACACTGCTCAGAATGCATTGCAAAAAACCAAGGTCCTTCTCGCCGACGCCATAACGAATGATTCCGGAAAATATTCCTTCGGGTCAATCGACACCGGCGCTTATACGATAGAAACCATCGACGGCAATGGCAATGGGGCGCTTGTGGCCTGCACGGTCAAAACATCCGACTCGTTCATGGTTTTATCAAATCGAACGCTCAAACCCACGGGGTTCATTACCGGGAATATTCCTCCGTCGGTTGGCGGCGGGGAACTTGTGACCGCATGCGTTTATGGTCTTGACGTCAGCGCTACCACGGGTCCGACGGGCGACTTTACCCTGAACGGTCTACCCGAAGGGACCTATTCAATCTATTTTGTTTCGAATGTCCCCATTTATATTCCTTTCGATACGTCCGGCATAGCCATTGTTTCGGGGGCAAAACACGATTTCGGACAATTAAATTTACCTAAAACGACGGGTAAAATATTTCCTCCCGATTCAATTGCGCTGGGTCGGATACTCGATAGCAATGGTTTACATTCGCTTTCCTGGCAGTCCGCTGTTACGGTGGGGCCTTGGCCGTTTAGAATAACGGAACTGAAATTGGATTATAAAAAAATCACCACGCTCCCCTCGAACATAGGAGACTTGAAAGAATTGCAGTCCGTTTCCGCGCAAGGCAATTCTCTCACAAGCGTTCCCAAGGAAATTGGGGGATTATGGCATTTAAAAACGCTTATCTTGTCAAACAATAACCTTACGACTTTGCCGGAGGAGCTCACGCACCTGGATTCCCTTACGGAGCTCGACGTTTCCAACAACCAATTGGGTGTTTTGCCGGGAGGCATGGAGAATTGCAGCGCGCTTGAAGTTTTGGATGCGGGATATAACCAACTCACGGTTATTCCCGAAGACCTTTTTTATAATAACTCGCTTAAGGCGGTGATCGTGCGCAATAATTCAATCGATTCCCTCCCCCAGTCCATAGGGCTTCAGGGGGGCCTTAACTTCTTTGACGCGCAATACAATTCGCTTTCCGCCCTGCCTTGGCAAATTACGAAATTGGGCAAGGGCAACGCTTCGGTGAACTTCGATTTTAACGCGCTGTGCGACAGCCTCCCGCAGGGGATATTGCAGTGGCTCAACGCCGCAAGCGCGGACTCCGGCTGGCAGGCCACTCAGATTTGTCAATAACCAACGCCCTCCGACGGTCGCGCCTTTTTGAAGTTTTTAAATATTTATCATAAAATTTGCTTAGTATCAGGAAGCGGTATTTTTACTAAAAGCATTGCGCTTGACGGCAGATACGTTTATATTATTGGCTGTTAGCTTTATGGTAGCTTTTTATTGTTTTACTATCTTTATAAATTGTTTAAATATCATGAAGCGTGCTACATGGCCGAAGTACCCTTGAAAGGAGGCAAAATTATTCTACAAACAACAGGGCGAAAAATTACCGGACGCTTGTTTATTGCAGCGTAAAACAAACGGAAATCACGAAAAAATCGCTGTAACCGCATCTATCACATCAATCGGGAGGTTTTGTATGTTAAGGAAAACGGGTATATTTTTATCGATGATCGCGCTGGGCGCGTGGTCAATCCAGGCGGCAACCATAAGCGGCGTCGTTAAAGAAGGCGATTCAACGGGGACGGTCATTGATAGCGCGATCGTCACGCTCACCACGACCGGTCCCGGCGGGCAAACGCTCAGGGACACGACCGGGGCGGACGGGACCTATAGTTTTGCGGCAATAAGAATCGGGACCCCCCGCATTAGCGTAGCGAAAACCGGATATTCGTCGCCGGCCACGTCAACTATTGCCGTAACGGATTCAACGGCCGCCTACACGCGGAATTTATACCTTATCGAAATCGTCATGGGCACGGTCAGCGGAACGGTAACTGATTCCATGGCTGCGACGCCGATTGTGGGGGCCAAGGTCTACCTTCGGGGCGGCGCCGGTGGCGGCGGGGGAGGGGCGATCGTCGACTCCGCCGTGACCGGAACGGACGGTTCGTACACATTGTCTAACACGCCGACTAGGGTCGCGGCTTATACGCTGAACGTAAGTGCGGCAACATATACCGCGCGAACGGTAAACGTGACCGTTGCCAACGCAACGCCGGTTACCGCAAATATTAAACTCCTGAAAATCGTTTACGGATCGATTACGGGGACAATTACCGATTCTTCGACGGCCACGCCCATAGCAAGCGCAAAAATCTATCTTCGGAGCGGCGCCGGGGGTGGCGGCGGAGCAATTATCGATTCGGCGACAACCGGCAGCGATGGGACGTATTCCTTGACTAATATCGCTACGCGGGCCGGGGCCTATACCTTGGCCGCAAGCGCAACCGGTTATGTTTCGAAAAACACGGCGGTGACCGTGGCCGATGCAACGCCCGTAACGGCGGACGTCAAACTCGTGGCGATCGTTATGGGTTCTATTTCCGGCGCGGTCACGGATTCGGTTGCCGCGACGCCAATCGCCGGCGCTAAGGTTTATTTGCGAAGCGGTTTTGGGGGCGGCGCGACCCTTGATTCAGCCGTATCCGCATCCGACGGCTCGTATACCATCGTGAACGTATCTAGCGGCGCAACCTATACGCTCAGCGCTTCGGCAACCGGCTATGTTTCTAAAAACGTCACGGTCGCGATAACCGGGACCGCGGCAGTGACCGAAAATTTCAAACTCTTGACAAATCCGAAAGGCAGCATTTTCATGTTCGTTAAAAAAGCCTCCGACAGTTCGGCCATTGCCGCGGCAGGGCTGTCGTATTCGCTAGGTGGGGCGATTACCCCGCTTACCGCCGACGCAAACGGGGAGGCCTCGATCTTGAACGTTGCGACGGGGAATTATACTATTACGGCGAGCGCGGACGGCTTTACTACCCGAAGCGTGACAACGGCCCTTGCTCGCGACCAGATGGACACCGTAAAAATTTATCTCGTCGCTTCCACTGCGGGGACCAAGACATTAAAAGGCATGGTTAAAGATTCGGCGGCCAACATGGTCCTTGCGCATGTGGCGGTCGAATTGGTCATCGGGGCCGCCGCTGGGAGCCCGGCCCTTGATTTCATCGACTCGACCGACGCAACCGGCGCCTATATGTTTACCGGAATTCCCGTTGCCCGGACCGCGGGAAGGGTCACCGCGATCTTAGCGGGGTACCGTACCTTTACCAATGGGGTGGTTTCCTTGGGCGCCGCCAATGCCGCGGACACGACGACGCTTAATATCAATCTTATCGTTATCCCGACGTCGATTAACGCGGCCAAAAACGGCGTGATTACAGGGACCCCGGGATTCGGCATTTCCGCTTCCGGGCTGCTTCGTTTGAATAACTTTACCGATCCGGGAGTCGTAAACGTATTCGACCTGAATGGACGACTCCTGTATCACGGCGCATTTCAGGCGCATGCGACGTCTTTGGCGCTTCCCGCACAACTCGTGAAATCGGGTAATGCCTATATCATCGGCATTACGCAAAATAGCGCGGTGTATCGCAAGCAGGTCATGGTTCCGTAAGGTCATTTAATGTGGAGAGGCGCGCCGCGGCGCGCGATGGCGCGTCTCTATTTTCGCAAAAAGGAAAGCGGATGGGTTTCGTGGTAGGCCCAATCCGCTTTTTTTACGTGGAGGTTTACCGTTCCAAGCCGATCAATTTGAGAAATTCGTTTCGGGTCGCGATTTCGGAGCGAAACGTCCCGAGCATGGCCGAGGTAAGCATTTTTGAGTTTTGTTTGGTCACCCCGCGCATCATCATGCACAGATGGTGCGCTTCGATGACCACGCCCACGCCTTCGGCTTTAATGGGTTCCATGAGGCAGGATGCAATTTGCTGGGTGAGGCGTTCCTGTACCTGGAGCCGACGGGCGAAACAATCGACCAGTCGCGCTAGCTTGCTGACGCCGTAGACCTTGTTTTCGGCGATATAGCCGATATGACACTTGCCGAAAAAAGGCAGCATATGGTGTTCGCACATGCTATAGAGCTCGATGTCGCGAACGATAATCATGTGATTGCATTCTTCATGAAAAATCGCCTGTTTAATGATGGCCAAGGGGTCCATTTTATATCCTTGAGTAAGATATTCCATGGATTTTCGAACGCGCATGGGCGTGTCGAGCAGGCCTTCGCGATTGGGGTCTTCGCCTATTTCCGTCAGGATTTTCCGTATGGCGTTTTCCATGAATATTCCTTGATAAAAAGTTAAAGGGGGGCCGGTAATATTATTAACAATGGTTATTAAACATAATATATTTTCCGGGTGAGCATAACCATGAAATTAGTCAACCCAAAAAAACCCGCCGAAATGTTTATCAAAGCCGGTCTTTTCGGCGTGTTTTTTCTTATCGTCCTTATTTTTTTCATGATCGCCTCAAAAAACGTCAAGTCGGTTGAAACCGGCTCAAAAATCCTCAATGGAGTGACCAAATATAAGGGGTTCAGCGAAAAAGAAAAAGAAAATCTTAAATCCAGAAACGCAGGATTTTGGCACTATGAATCCGACTCGGGCAATACGATCAGCGTTTTGGACCGGTTCGAGCTTAAAACCAACGGCATTTTTTGGGAGGTGGCGCGCTACGGCATCGGTCTGCCATCGGGAAAAACAAGCGAGGTCATGTATGTGGCAACAGGGTATATGAACCCTTTCACCCAACTCGCTCCGAACAATACCGACAGTATTTTATGCGATGTGCATATCATTAAACAGGCATATGTTTTAGGGGCCGATACGTGCTATGCGCCAAGCGGCGTGGACACGACCTGGGTCGTTGTTGCCGACGGCCATCGGTTTCGCCTGGCCGACCGCGCCTATGCCCTTTACGATACAACGGGACCGGCGCTCCACGGGTTTTTCTGGGGCGTGGCCCTAGACCTCGTCGATAAAATAACGCTTCGGCAATGCTTTGCCGGGGGGCCGCTTGCATTCTACCTTAAAAAGGCCATTACGGCGGACATGGCGTCCGTAAAACCGCAAACGTTGACAATGGATAATATTCAAAAAATAATCGACGCCTATTACCGCCGTTTTCTCGAAGCGCTCGTCGCGGGGGCCTTCGGCGGTCCGGCAAAAAAAGACCATGTAACGGTGGCTTTTTCAGTTGGCGCGGACGGCAAGGTATTTGATGCGCGCGTGGAAAAAATATCGACGGGCGATGAGCGTCTGAAACGCCTCATTGCCGGCGAAATCGATTCGTGGGTTTTTCCCGCCATGAAAAATTCGGCCCCGGCGTTTCACCTTGAACGGGAGTTTTGGTTTTAACTGAAGGGACGTCATGGACAAGCTCGATACGCTCAAAAAAATCATTGCTCAAAGCGCCTCGGCCGTGGTGGCTTTTTCAGGCGGGGCGGACAGCGCCCTTTTGGCCCGCGTGGTGGGGGAAGTCCTTCCCGGTAAGACGCTCCTGGTAACGGCCATGTCTTCGACCTATCCGGCCTCCGAGCTCGATGGGGCCAAAAGCGTCGCCGCATTTTTAAAACTGCCGCACCGGATCATTATTTCGGAGGAACTCGACATCGACGGCTTCGCCGACAATACGCCGCAGCGTTGTTATCATTGCAAAAAGACGCTTTTTTCGCAAATCCTTTCCATCGCGCACAGCGAAGGCTTTGAGGCCGTGTTCGACGGCAGCAACGTCGACGACCAAAGCGACTACCGCCCGGGCAGACGGGCCACAAAGGAGCTTGGGATCCGCTCTCCGCTTGTTGAAGCAGGCTTCACCAAAAGCGACATCCGCGATTTTTCAAAAAAACTCGGACTACCCACCGCAACCAAACCGTCGCTTGCCTGTTTGGCGTCGCGCTTTCCCTACGGCGAAAAAATCACCAAGGGCAAACTCGACCGGGTCGGCATTGCCGAAGACGGCCTGCATGCGTTGGGTTTCTCGCAACTGCGGGTCCGAAGCCATGGCGACCTGGCGCGCGTGGAGCTTATCGGCCCTGAAATGGACGCCGGGTGGGCCAAGCGAAGCGCCATCCAAGAGGCGTGCAAACGCGCCGGGTTTACCTTCGTGGCAATCGACGCGCAGGGCTATCGGACGGGCGCCATGAACGAGGCGCTTGAAGATAGGTAGCATAGCGCCGTCCGCTCGATAATAATTGATGATAATGCTTGACTCAGAGCATTAAACCATACGACAATTATACGGTGGACGGATTGTCCGTTTAAATAAATCAATCCGTCCGGATTTTTTCTCCCTGCCCCTTTTCCCAAAGAGAAAAAGGGGATAATCCTGAAAACCCCTCTCTCCGTGGGAGAGGGGAGTCCGCGAGAGCGGACAGGGGAGAGGTAATTCAATTTTGTCAAGCCAGGAACTATGCCGCAATCAGATTTTGATAAATTCAAGCGTCGCGTTGCCGACGAATCCTTGGCGCTTGCGGAATTGTTTTCGCGCATGGCAATGGGCGAATTTCCCGACAATGCCGATTACGGTTTTTCAAAAGACGACGCGCTGGCCGGCGTGCACGCGTCCATTATGGAAATGACGGAAAGCCTTCGCGCCGCGACCGCCGAAAACGACCAAAAAAAGAAGGAAATGGAAAGGCTCGTCCGGGAGCGCACCGAACAATTGGCCTCGCTTAATGTCCAGCTCACCAAGGACATTGCCGAGCAGCGGATCATGGAGGAAGCGCTCAGGGAAAGCGAAACGCAATACCGGCTTCTCGCCGAATCGGCCCACGACTTCATTTTCATCGTCGACGACAAATTCAATGTCCGCTATGTCAACGAGTTCGGGGCCAAGGCCTTGCGCTTGCCGCGGCTTGACGTCGTCGGTAAAAAACTCGGTGCGCTTTTTCCGGGCGAAATAGGCTTACGGTTCGAGCATGCCGTAACGAAAGTCTTTGAATCGGCCCGGCCGTATTCGGTGGAAAGTAAAACGCTGTTTCCCGGCGGCATTGAAACCTGGCTTGAAACCAAACTCATTCCCATTCGCTCAAAAGGGCCCCGTTTCGACACGCTCCTCGGAATATCGCGCGATATCAGCGAGCGGAAAAAAGCGCAGGAGGCGGTGGTCGAGCGCGAGCGGTTCTACTCGAACGTCTTTTCAAGCATTCTTGACGGAATCAGCATCCTCGATAAAAACCTGGACATCGTGCAAGTAAACCCTTTCATGGAAAAGTGGTACGCCCCGTTCATGCCCTTGGCGGGTAAAAAATGCTACGAGGTATACCATCAATCGAAGGGCCCCTGCGAAATCTGCCCCACGCTTGAAACGTTTAAAACGGGCCGGGCCGCCCGCGCCATCGTGCCCAAGCGCCTGAAAAACGGCGAGATTTGCGGGTGGACCGATTTACATACCTTTCCCCTCAAGGACAACGCGACCGGTGAAGTAAGCGGGGTCATCGAAAACATACGCGACATAACCGAGCAAAAAAAAATCGAACACGACCTTCGCCAGAGCGAAGAGCTGTTCCGTAGCCTTGCGGAAACCGCGAGCGTGGGGATTTTCATCATTAAAAAGTCTAAATTCTGCTATGTCAACCCCTACATCGTCAAAATGTCGGGGTATTCGACGCGCGAACTGTATTCCATGGATTTCCTCGACCTCGTCCATCCCGAGTTCGCCGGGACCATCGCCGCCCGGTACGAGGCCCGCTTGCAGGGAGAGGCGCTCAGCCCCCAAATCGAACTCAAAGGCCTTAAAAAAACCGGCGAGCCGATGTGGTTTTTATTGAGTTCCAGCCTGATCGATTACGAAGGCGGGCAGGCCATGCTTTCGACGATCATCGACATTACCGAGCGCAAAAAGACCGACGACGCCCTTGCCGCCGAAAAGGACCGGCTCGACGTGACCCTTTCCAGTATCGGCGACAGCGTCATTTCAACCGACGCCAAGGGCACGGTCGTGACCATCAACAAAATGGCGGAAACCCTGACCGGCTACTCCAAGAAAGAAGCTCGGGGGCGCGCAATCGACGACATTTGCCGGGTCATCGACGACACTACCAATAAACCCCATGAAAAAATATTCGAAAAAATGATTGAAAAGCACGGTATTGCGCGCGACAAAACCGTCTGCACGATCATTTCCCGCGATGACTCCCTGCACCTGGTCGACCTATCGGTCGCGCCCATCCGGGTGAAAGACGGCACTGCCATCGGCCTGGTCATGGTGTTTCGCGACATCTCCGAAAAACAGAAACTCGAGGCCGAACTCTTCAAGGCGCGGAAATTGGAGTCCCTCGGCGTTCTTGCCGGGGGTATAGCCCACGATTTCAACAATATTCTTACGGGCGTCATTACCAATTTGTTCATGGCGAAATTAAGCCTCCCCGCGGGCGGCGAAGCCCACAAAATGCTCATCGACGCTGAAAAGGCGTGTTTCAGGGCAAGCAGGCTGACCAAGCAGCTCCTTACGTTTTCGAAAGGGGGCGCCCCCGTCAAGGAAATCTGTTCCATCAAGGAGCTTATCGAGGAGACCGTGGGGTTTTGCCTCTCGGGTTCCAACGCCGGGTTCCGGCTCGACCTGCCCGACGACCTTGGGGCGGCCAATGTTGACAAAGGACAGATAGACCAGGTGCTCAACAACCTGCTCATTAACGCGCAGCAGGCCATGCCCATGGGCGGCACGGTCGTCGTGACCGCCGAAAACGCGGTCATTGCCGGCGACCGGGGCCTCGACCAGCGGCTTATGCGCCTGGCGCATGGCCGCTATGTCAAGGTTTCCATCAAGGACGAAGGCGTGGGCATACCGGAAACCGACCTTGAAAAAATATTCGACCCCTATTTTACCACCAAGCCCAGCGGTAACGGTCTCGGGTTGACAACATCGTATTCAATCGTCAAAAACCACGGGGGGACCATCGCGGTGGATTCCCAGGTCGGACGGGGAAGTGTTTTTTCCTTTTATCTGCCCGCCGTCGATTCCGTGGCGCACGACGGCGAATCAGCCGTTGAATCCGGGCAATCCGGACACGGCAATGTCCTGGTCATGGACGACGACGAGGCCGTGCGAAACGTCGTGTCCCGCTTGCTTTCCAACTATGGGTACACCGTCCGGTGTACGGCCTCGGGAAAAGAGACCATTGATGCGTATGACGAAGCTTTTAAAGCGGGCGAACCGTTCGACGCGGTCATCATGGACCTGACCATCCCCGGAGGCATGGGCGGGAAAGAGGTCGTCAAGGTCCTTTGCGGCATCGACCCCACGGTAAAGGCAATTGTGTCGAGCGGCTATTCCAACGACCCGATCATGGCCAATTTCCGCGACTACGGTTTTAAAGGGGTCATCGTGAAGCCGTTTAATATCGAGGACTTCGTGAGGGTCGTGGAAGGCGTGATTCGGGAGAATGCATAGACGCCATGCCCCTTAAAAAAACCGCCGATGGTTCTTTTGCCCTGGAACTGCTCGAACTCCTCAATTCCGACGCCGATCTTCATGATTTAATGAAGGACATTGCGGCGTTTCTGCAAACCTGGTCCGGCTGCGAGGCCGTGGGCATCAGGCTTCGTGACCACGATGATTTTCCGTATTTTGAAACACGCGGTTTTCCTCGGGAATTCGTATTGGCCGAAAACAGCCTGTGTATAAAAGACCTCAAGGGCCAAATTAAGCGCGACGATATCGGCAATCCCGTCATTGAATGCATGTGCGGCAATGTGCTATGCGAAAGATACGATCCGTCAAAGCCGTTCTTTACTTCGCGGGGAAGCTTTTGGAGCAATTGCACGACCGACCTTTTGGCCTCAACCACCAGCGCCGACCGGCAAGTACGTACGCGCAACCGCTGTAACGGCGAAGGCTACGAGTCCGTCGCTTTGGTCGCGCTTCGCGCCGGTAAAGAGACCTTCGGGCTCATCCAAATCAACGACCGCCGGAAAAACTGCTTTGGCCCTGGATTCATCGGCGCCCTCGAACAACTCGCCGGGGGCATTGCCGTAGCCCTGGCGCACCGCGCCTCGGAACAGGCCTTGCGGGAGTCGGAACGAAATTGGGCCCTGACCTTTAACGCAATCACCGATCCTATTTGTATTATTAGTAAAGACCGGAAAATCATAAAATGCAACAGCGCCATGGCGCGGCTGGTCGTAAAGCCCCTCGACCAAATTCCCGGACATACTTGCTGCGAGCTGGTGCACGGTTCAAAAACGCCTATTCGGTTTTGCCCGTTTAATGTCATGATGAAATCGCGCAAACGTGAAATGGTGGACTTTAAGGACAAAGACGCCTGGTTTAAGGAAATATCGTTTCCTATTTTCAGCGACACGGGCGCCATCCAGGGCGCCGTGCATATTTTTGAAAACGTGAGTTCCGAAAAACGCGCCGAAGAAAACATGGTGCGCAAAAATATCGCTTTCGAAGAAATCGTGGGCCATATCGCCGACGAGAAAAAATCCATCATCGAATATATCGACGCCAACGTGCGTGAAGTCATTCTACCCATTGCCGAGAAAATGGTGGGCAATAGCGAACAGCAGGGATATAAAAAACTGCTCATTGGAAGCCTTAAAGAGCTGATTTCCTCGTTCGGCAAGCAAATAGGCTCGCTTGAGGCCGGTAACCTCACCGCTAAGGAAAAGGAAATTTGCTCCATGATCCGATCGGGTATGAAAAACAAGGAAATAGCCGCTATCCAGGGGACCGCCATCAGTACGGTTGAAACGGAACGCAAATTCATACGAAAAAAACTCGGATTGACCAATAAAAAGGCGAATTTAGTATCGTACTTGCAGGATTTGAAATAACTGCAAAAATTGGGGCGAGTTTCACTTACTGGGTATAACGAATACCCAATTACTACTTGTTTTTACCCTCTTACTATTCAGTTTTAAACGTAGTACACTTGTTGGTATGGCGGCCCTATCCAACAACTATTCCCCAGCTCCCGCGGCAGACTGTATTGAACTTACCGGATGTTCCCCGCACGTCCAAAAGGTCCGGCAACAAGTTAGGGAACTTGCGCCGCTTCCGATACCCATTCTTATTCATGGAGAATCGGGCACGGGAAAAGAGATCGTGGCCAATTTGGTCCACCGCCATAGTCCCCGAAGCCAAAAACCTTTCATGGCTGTCAATTGCGCGGCCCTGCCGCCGTCGCTTATCGAATCCGAACTCTTCGGTCATGTGCAGGGGGCGTTTACCGGCGCGTCAAAAACCAAGCACGGTTTTTTCGAGGTGGCGTGCGGCGGCACGATGTTTCTCGATGAAATCGGCGATTTGCCCGTGGATTTGCAGGTAAAGCTCCTGCGGGTTTTAGACAAAGGGGAATTCAACCGCGTGGGCGAGACCCAGGCGCGTGTTGCCGACGTGCGTATCGTTAGCGCCACGAACCGCGACCTTAACGCCATGATGCAATCAGGCATGTTCAGAAGCGATTTGTATTTCCGCCTCAAAGGCGGCTGCATCGCCCTGGAGCCGCTCAGAAACCGCCGGGAAGACATCGGACCGCTCGTCGATTATTATATCGGAAAGACCCACACGCTGTCGCGCGAGGCCATGGAACTTCTAACGGGCTATGCTTGGCCGGGCAATATCAGGGAGCTGAGCATGGTATGCGCGGCGATCAAGGGCAGGAGTGCGGGGCCGCAAATAACCGGCGACGTCGTTCGTACGAGCTTGGGGCATAAGGGCCCGGCGGCCGGTCCATTAAGTTCGTATCATGAAAGCAAGGCGCAACTGATCCGGGATTTCGACCGCGAATATTTTTCCGCGGTCCTCAAGCAAAACGGGGGCAATATTACCCGCGCGGCCATGCAGGCCGGCATGGACCGTAAAAATTTCAGGCAGCGCCTGAAGATCGCGGGTCTCCATGACTAGCCCGCGAAAAGCCGTGGCCGCCCGCATTGTCAAACGGCCTGCGGTGCCCCGTGCTCGGTCCACGCCATCCCGTCCTACCGGTGAAGTTAGCGGTAAAGCCGACGGGCTTATGCGGCGCGAAAGCGAGCGGCGATTTCGCGGCCTGTTCGAAAACATGACCGAGGGCGTGGCCATCCATGAATTGATTTATAATGCCGCAAACCGCGCCGTTGATTACCGCATCCTCGACGTCAACCCGGCATTTGCCCGGCATACGGGCATTTTGCGGGAAAAGGCGCTAGGGGCAAAGGCTTCGGAATTATATGGCGGAGGCGCTGCGCCCTATCTGGATGTTTATGCACGGGTTTCGGAAACCAGCGAGCCGACCTGCTTTTGCGTATATTTCGGGCCGCTTGATCGGCATTTTGAAATTTCGGCTTTTCCCCTGGGCCCAACCGGATTCGCGACGATTTTCGAAGACGTTACGGGAAAGCACAAAATAGACCTTGCGCTGCAGCAGGCCGAAAAACTCAAGTCCATCGGCGTGCTTGCCGGAGGCATATCGCACGATTTCAATAACCTGCTCGCGGGAATGTTCGGCTATATCGATATCGCCCATGAATATTTACAGGAAGGCGACATCATCAACGCCCAGGTCAAACTTGCCAAGGCAATGGCGGTTTTTGACCGGGCCAAAAATCTCACCCACCAACTTCTTACCTTTGCAAAGGGCGGTACTCCGATCCGCTCGGTCCAGCCGATAGACGGTATTGTCCGCAAGGCCGTGGAATTCGCCCTGAGCGGCTCGAACGTCACGCCCGAATTCGCCATTGACGAAAGTTCCTGGCTCTGCGACGTCGACGAAAACCAGTTAGGTCAAGTCGTTGACAATATCACCATTAACGCCCGCCAGGCAATGCCCGGCGGCGGAGTGCTGGAAGTTTCTTTTTCCAAGATACCGCCGGGATCGGCGCCCATTACCATGAATGGCGGACCGGCCGTCAGAATTTCGCTGCGCGACCAGGGCATGGGGATTGACAAAAAAGATTTGCCCCGTATTTTCGACCCGTTTTTCACGACCAAAACGCAAGGCTCCGGCCTCGGCCTCGCTACGTCGTACTCGATCGTTAAAAAACACGGCGGGCATATCGACGTTGAATCAAAGCCCGGCGTCGGGACCGCGTTTCACATTTACCTGCCCGAAGCATACCGCGCATAGCGGTTTTTTTTAATTCGCCGGGGCAATTTTGCCCCGCACCCTTATTATTTCATTTCTCCATAATTTACAATAGGTTGTAAAATCGCGCGGGTTTGGCCCCTGAAGCGTATTTACCCCACCTTTACGAAACGGCTTTAAAAAACATGGATCCCAGGGTACGGCGGATTGACTTGCATGTCAAGGAGTTAGGACGGGCCGATTTACATTGGCCCGCTGTTTGCAAATAAATAAGGTCGCAAGCGAAAGGCGGGTCCCATCGATGAAAAAAAGGCTTTTAGTGATCGACTCGGAACCATTTAACCAAGAAATAGCACGGAAGATTTTTTCAGGAAAATACGAAATGGGATTTGAAAATAGCGCGAAAGGTTTTAAACACGGTTGCCAAAGCATGATGCCCAACGTCGTACTCTTTGAAAAGCGAACACCCGAGATCGATGATCTACGCGATCTGCTGATTAAGGCAAGGCTCCATAATCCGTCGCTTCCGGTGGTGGTGATCATATCGAACAATTCGCTGGAGCTCGAAACGGTTGCGCGCTCGTGCGGCGCGTTTTACTGCATGATCAGGCCCTTTAATTTAAAGGAATTGTGGGACATTTTAGCGGCCGCATTTTCGTTTGCGGACGTGCATTGTCCATATCTGCCGCCCGTTGCTTATGCGAACTCGGTTGGTGAAGGACATAGTGCCGGATGACATTGATATAAAGGAAAACGACCTCGTCCCCCGACCCTTTTTTATTGGAGAAGGGGGCATGGTATAAAAGGAAACGAAGCATGGCTTTTACATTCTTTTTCAGGGACGCACCGATACTTGAGACCGCGGCAAAGATGCTGGTGACGGAAAGCATGGGACGCACGCGGGTGCGCGTGTGGGACGCGGGATGCGCCATGGGCCCGGAGCCCTATACGCTTCTCATTATGCTTGCGGAGCTCATGGGCCGCTTTTCATTCGAGAACCTTCGCATGGACGCGACCGATATCGACGAGAGCGGTAATTTCGGCGACATCATACAAGCGGGCCGTTATCCGGAAGAGCAGGTGAGCAGGATCCCGCCGGAATTTTTGGCGAAATATTTCAACAAAGCTCCGGATTCAAAAGGCGAATATGAAATTTCGAAAAAAATCCGCGATAAAATATCGTTTCGGTGGCACGACTTGCTCGATTTTACCGCGCCAAACGACGGCTACGCCATGATTATTTGTAAAAACGTTCTGCTCCATTTTTCGGAAGAACAGCGCGTGCGCGTGGTCGAAACGTTTTATAAAAGCCTAGGAACGGGCGGGCTTTTGGTCATGGAGCATACGCAAAAAATGCCGTATAAATTGCGCGGGGCCTTTACGCAGGCGGTTCCCGACGCACAGATTTACCGAAAAATGGAGGAGGTCGCTTGTGCTTGTTGATTACGCCAAACGGTTCCGTTTAAAGAAAATATTCGACCTGGTTTTAATTTCCCAACATCAAGAAAAGAGGCCCTCATGACTGAAACAAAAATAGCAAGCCCTGAACTTGCGGGAAAGTACCTCACGTTTCGCGTGAGTGAAGAGGATTATGGCATACAAATCCTCAAAGTGCAGGAAATAATCCGGCTGCAAAGCATCACCAAAGTGCCCAAGGCCCCCGATTCCGTGCGCGGCGTGATAAATCTTCGAGGCAAGGTCATTCCCGTCATGCAACTCAGGAAGAAATTCGGCCTTCCCGAAGTCGATGATACGGAACGCACGTGCATTATCGTCGTGCAAATCGGCCGGGAAAACAATAACACCACCATGGGCATCATGATCGACGAAGTCAAGGAGGTCGTTGACATTCGGGCCGAAAACATCGAAGAGACGCCCTCGTTCGGCGAGAACATCAACATCGATTTCATCCTGGGCATCGGAAAAATCGGCGATCGTTTGAAAATCCTCATCGATATCGACAAGGTCATGTCCAATAAGGAAATAATCGATATTTCCCAAATTACCAAAGCCGCGTAATTAAAAAAACGTACGACAATAAACCAAACATTTAACAAAGGAGACGGCAGATGAGTACGAAGCTGATAACGAAAAAAACGGGCGCGCCCGGAAGCGGCGCGAAGAACGAGATGAACATTGCGATGGATGAAGTCCTGCGCCTGGTGGCCGAAGCGAAGGCCGGGCATTTAAAGGAACGGGCCGACGTGAACAAAGCGCAAGGCGAATTCAAGGCGATGTTCCAAGGGATCAATGAAATGCTTGACGCGGTCATTAATCCGCTCAACGTGGCCGCCGATTATGTCGATAAAATTTCGAAGGGAAATATCCCGCCTAAAATCACCGACAATTATAACGGCGATTTCAATACGATAAAAACCAACCTCAATACTTGTATCGACGCGGTCAACGCGCTCGTGACGGACGCCGGGATATTGTCGAAAGCCGCGGTTGAAGGCAAACTCGCTACGCGCGCCGACGCTTCAAAGCACCAGGGCGATTTCCAAAAGGTCGTTAAAGGCGTCAACGATTGCCTCGATTCGGTCATCGGTCCCCTTAACGTTGCCGCCGAATATGTTGATCGTATCAGTAAAGGCGATGTTCCGCCTAAAATCACCGACAACTATAACTGCGATTTTAATGAGATCAAGAACAACCTTAACCGCTGTATCGACGCGGTCAACGCGCTCGTGACGGACGCCGGGATACTGTCTAAAGCCGCGGTTGAAGGCAAGCTTGCCACCCGCGCCGACGCAACCAAGCATCACGGCGATTTTCAGAAGATCGTCAAAGGCGTCAATGACTGCCTCGATTCGGTCATTGGTCCCCTTAATGTTGCCGCCGAATATGTCGATCGTATCAGCAAAGGCGATATCCCGCCTAAAATCACCGACAATTATAACGGCGATTTCAATGAGATTAAAAACAACCTTAACCGCTGCATCGACGCCGTCAATGCGCTCGTGGCCGACGCGAATATTCTTTCGAAAGCCGCGGTTGAAGGCAAGCTTGCCACCCGCGCCGACGCTTCCAAGCACCAAGGCGATTTTCGTAAAATCGTCCAGGGTGTCGACGATTGCCTTGACGCCGTAATCGGGCCGCTCAATGTGACCGCCAAATATGTCGATGATATCAGCAAAGGAGTAATTCCTCCGATCATTACCGACAATTACAACGGCGATTTTAATATTATTAAGTCCAACTTAAATACCGTGGTCAAAATGATGAGCGATTTGCTCAAGGAAACCGATGCGATAACAAAAGCAGCCGCGGATGGAGAACTCGACAAACGCGCCAATGCCGACATGTTCCTTGGCGGTTGGAAGCAGCTTGTTGCCGGAGTCAATAGTACCATTACCAATATCGTCGATCCGCTCATGGTCACCGCCGATTACGTGGACAAAGTGTCTAAAGGCGTTATTCCGCCTGAAATCACGACGGTGTATAAGGGGCAGTATAACATCATTAAAACGAACCTCAACGCGGTCGTTAAAATGATGAGCGAACTCCTTAAAGAGACGGACGTGATAATTAAGGCCGCGGCAGACGGAGAACTGGACAAACGCGCCAACGCCGGGCTGTTCCTGGGCGGCTGGAACCAGCTTGTTACGGGTGTTAATGCCGCGATCACCAATATCGTCGATCCCCTCATGGTAACGGCGGATTATGTGGACAAAGTGTCTAAAGGAGTGATCCCGCCGGAAATCACCACGGTTTATAAAGGCCAGTATAATATCATTAAGACGAACCTCAACGCGGTCGTTAAAATGATGAGCGAACTTCTTAAAGAGACGGACGTTATAATAAAGGCCGCAGCCGACGGCGAACTGGACAAACGCGCCAATGCCGGGCTATTCCTTGGCGGGTGGAACCAGCTTGTTACGGGTGTTAATTCCGCTATCACCAACATCGTCGATCCGCTCATGGTAACGGCGGATTATGTGGACAAAGTGTCTAAAGGCGTTATCCCGCCTGAAATCACGACGATTTATAAAGGCCAATATAACATCATAAAGACCAACCTCAATTCCGTGGTCAAAATGATGAGCGATCTGCTTAAAGAAACCGATGTGATAATTAAGGCCGCGGCGGACGGAGAACTGGACAAACGGGCCAACGCGGAAATGTTCCTGGGCGGTTGGAAACAGCTTGTGGCCGGCGTCAATAGCACGATCACCAATATCGTGAATCCGCTCATGGTGACCGCCGATTACGTGGACAAAGTGTCTAAAGGAGTCATTCCGCCGCAAATTACCGACGTTTATAAAGGCCAATACAACATCATTAAAACAAACCTTAACGCAGTGGTAAAAATGATGGGCGATTTGCTCAAGGAAACCGACAAAATAATAAAGGCCGCGGCCGACGGAGAACTGGACAAACGGGCGAATGCCGACATGTTCCTTGGGGGCTGGAACCAGCTCGTTTCGGGCGTCAACGATACGATCACCAATATCGTAGGCCCGCTCATGGTGACCGCCGACTATGTTGAGAAGGTTTCAAAAGGCGTCATTCCGCCGCAAATCACCGACGTTTATAAAGGACAGTACAACATCATTAAAACCAACCTTAACGCGGTCGTTAAAATGATGGGCGACCTGCTTAAAGAAACCGACATAATCATTAAGGCCGCCGCTGATGGAGAGCTCGACAAACGGGCGAATGCGGACATGTTCCTGGGCGGCTGGAAACAGCTTGTGGCCGGCGTCAACAGCACGATCACCAACATCGTCAATCCGCTCATGGTGACCGCCGACTATGTTGAGAAGGTTTCAAAAGGCGTCATTCCGCCGCAAATCACCGACGTTTATAAAGGGCAATACAACATCATTAAGACCAATCTTAACGGGGTCGTTAAAATGATGAGCGAGCTTTTGACGGAAACCGATAAACTGGTCAAGGCCGCCCTTAACGGCGAACTCGGGACGCGGGCGAACGCCGGACTCTTTGTAGGCGGTTGGAACCAATTGGTGGCCGGCGTCAACAGCACGCTTGAAGCGGTCATCGTTCCAATAAATGAAGCGCAAGCGGTCCTTGAAAAAGTCGCGGCCCGCGATATGACCGCTCGCGTCAAGGGCGATTACAAAGGCGATCTTGGAAAAATCAAAGACGCGATCAATTCGGCGGTCGACAATCTCGACGAGGCCCTTACGCAAGTCGCCGAGGCCACGGAACAAGTGTCGTCGGGAAGCCAGCAGATTTCGAGCGGCGCTCAAAGTCTTGCCCAAGGCGCAAACGACCAGGCAAGTTCGCTTGAAGAAGTGTCGAGCAGCTTGGAGGAAATGGCTTCGATGACCAAGCAGAACGCCGATAACGCAAACCAAGCCAAAACGCTGGCGGGCGAGGCCGACAATAATGCCACGGTCGGCACCGAGGCAATGGGCAGGATGTCGGATTCCATCAATAAGATAAAAGAGTCGTCCGACAAGACCGCTAAAATCGTCAAGACCATCGACGAAATCGCCATGCAGACCAATTTGCTGGCCCTTAACGCGGCGGTCGAGGCGGCGCGCGCCGGAGAGGCCGGACGCGGCTTTGCGGTGGTTGCCGAGGAAGTGCGCAACCTTGCGCAGCGTTCGGCTGAAGCGGCAAAGAACACAGCAGACATGATTTCGGAATCGGTCAAAAACGCGGACAATGGCGTGAATATCGCCACCGAAGTTTCAAAATCCTTCGGCCTTATTGCAACAAGCGCGAAAAAGGTCAATGACCTTATTGCCGAAATCGCCGCCGCGTCGCAGGAACAGTCGCAGGGCATCGACCAGGTCAATACGGCGGTGGCCCAGATGGACAAGGTGACCCAGCAGAACGCGGCCAATTCCGAGGAATCCGCGAGCGCGGCCGAGGAAATGAGTTCGCAGGCCGAAGAGCTGCAAAGCATGATCGCGCAGTTTGCCTTGACGCAATCGGTGACGCAGAAAAAGCCTTCGGCCGCGGTCCACCATGCGGCGGCCACCGTTTCGCATGCGAAGGCCCCCGCGCCGGTTTTAAAGCACGCCGCAAAACCCGTGCTGGCAAAGCACGCGGCAACCGTCGGTGTGAAGGACAAAAAGAACAACGGCCATGATCCGATCCCCATGGACGACGAAGCATTGAAGGAATTTTAATTCTAACGTAGGGGGCGGGTTGTCCGCCCCATCAAATGTGTGGGCGGGCGTTGCGCCCGCCTTTTTTAACCGGGGTTGATGTTGGGGCGGGCCGCAAGGCCCGCCCCATGATTTTTTGTAGGGACCTCTCCCCGTCTGCTATGGCTTTGCCATAGCAGACGACCCTCTCCCATGGAGAGAGGGTAAATAAAGATTGTTAAAACGTCCTCCTTTCCCCCTGGGGGGAAAGGAAAGAGGATAGAGGTCATCCGAAAATCAACCCGCCAGAACTCCCACGATCGACGTCGTGTCGTCGGTGACGGCGGCCTCGGAATTGACCTTCATGATTTCGTCGAGGTTCTTTTCGAAAACGTCGACGATAAAGGGGTCGAAATGTTTTTCGCGCTCGCTTTTAATGATGTCGAGGGCGTTTGCAACGGGGTAGGGGTCCTTATAGGAACGCTTGGAGATCAGCACGTCGAACGTGTCGGCAAGCGCCACGATCCGCGCCGAAAGCGGGATGGATTCTTTTTTAAGGCCGTGCGGGTAGCCGCCGCCGTCCCATTTTTCGTGGTGCGACAGGGCTATCTCGCGGGCGATCATTAAAATGTTGGATTTTGAGTTGTCAAGAATTTCCGCGCCGATGACGGTATGTTTTTTAATGATGTCGAATTCGTCGGAGGTGAGCTTGCTTGGTTTGGAAATAATGGTGTCGGGAATGCCGATCTTGCCCACGTCGTGCATGGGCGCGGCATAAAAAATGTTGAGGACTTCGGAAGTGGGCAGGCCGATTTTTTTCGCCAATAGCGCGCTATACCTACTCATTCGCACGATATGGCTGCCGGTGAACTTGTCTTTGTATTCCACGGCCAGAACAAGCCGGTGGATCGTATCGTAATAGGCGTCCTGAAGTTCCTTATTCACCAGTTCGAGGGTCGTAATGGTCTTGCGCAGGTCAACGGCGTACTTTTTCAGTTGCTTATTGACAATGCCGAGTTCTTCCTTCTGGTCCTTGGTGTTTTTATAAATTTTCGCGAGGTCCCGGGCGTATTTCTTCGATTGTAAATTGGCGAGAAACAGGTCCTTTTCCAAGGCCTGTTTTTTTGATCGTGAAAACATTGTTTGCCTCAGTCGACTTTTTGTTTTGCTTCCTGGTCCTCGAACACTTCTTCGATTTTACGAAGCAGATCAAGCGGGCTGAAAGGTTTTACGAAAAAATCCGCGGCCCCGGCGCGAAGCCCCTTTTGCCTGAGCGTTCCCTCGTCGGCCCCCGTCAGGATCAGCACCGAGCAATGCCGTGTGATGGGATTGGTTTTTAAAATTTTCGTGGCTTCAATGCCGTCGATTTTGCCCGGAAGCATGACGTCCATGATGACGCAATCCGGTTTTTCAACCATGGAAAGGGCTATTGCCTTCGCTCCGTCGGGCGCCTCCAGGACCTCATATTCCTCGGTTTCCAGGGTGGCCACCACCAATTCACGGATTTCTTTGCTATCGTCAACAACCAATATTTTTTTCATTATTGCCGTAATACCGGTTCTATTCGAGGATAAAATGTTCGAAACTGTTCTAAAAATGCAAAAATCTCGGCTATTTTCCCGATTATTTCCAAGCATCATTATATGATTCCAGTACAATGAAGTCAATGAGAAAATAGGGTCTGAAAAAGGGAAAATTCCGGCGAAACAGCCGGAATAGAAGCGTTCGCGGGCTTTATCCCCGGCTATAAATCATTACCCGAATAGGATAAATTGAAGCTTTTATTGATAAGCGGAAAATCAGGCACGATATTGCCGATTGCGGCGTGTTCGAGCAGCGGCCAGTTCACGGATGAAGGGTCGCGCGGCGCGACCCTGCTAATATTTCCCCGCGCATCCGTGGTGATGAAATACACGATATTCCCGCGCCACCCCTCCACGATCGAAACGGACAACGCATTGGATTTAAATGAGTTAATTGCCGATGAAGCGAGAATCGGGCCTTGAGGAAGGTTTTGTAAGGCCCGAATAACTATGGAAATCGACGCGTCAACCTCTTTTACGCGAACGCAAAACCTCGCATAAACATCTCCTCCCAGGGCAATTTCTCCATGGTCAAAACCAAGCTCCCGATATGCTGCATAAGGGAAATCGACGCGCGCGTCGGAGGCAATGCCGAGCGCTTTTGCGGCCGGTCCCACTGCCCCATGGTCCAGGGCGATTTCCCGCGAAAGCGTTCCCGTGCTCTTAAGACGGTTCAAGAGGGAGGCGCTATTTTCGGCAATATTGACTACCTCGGAAAAATCCCGCGCCAAACGTTCGAGGTCGTACGTCAATTTTTCGGCTTCTTCGGGGCCAATGTCTTTGGTGACGCCGCCGATTGCATTGACCCCCCGCAAAAACCTGTTACCGGTAAGCCGCTCATTAATACGCATGACCGTTTCGCGAAGCCTGGCGCCGTGGCTCCCGCCGAAATTAAACCCCGTATCGAGCATAATGGCCCCGATATCGCCGAAGTGGTTCGCCAAGCGCTCCAGTTCGGCAAAAATAACGCGCAGAAAGAGCGCCCGGTTGGGGACTTCGGTTTCGCCCAGTTTTTCCAATGCCTGGCAAAACGCCAACGAATGGCCAAAGGAACTGTCGCCGGAAATCTTTTCGGAAAGGCTAAGCTTTTCCTTAAGAGGCAATCGCTCGAACAATTTCTCGCTGCCCTTATGGGTAAACCCAAGGCGCGGCTCCAAAAGCATGATTTCTTCCCCGGCCACGCTGAAGCGGAAATGTCCGGGTTCGATGATTCCCGCGTGAATGGGCCCAACCGGAATTTCATAGATGCCTTCGCCCTTGATTTTTTGAAAATGATGGACGCCGCGGGCGGGTTCGGGCCTCGTGTCCCAATTGAAATCTTTCCGTAACGGAAAAACGCCTGAAGGCCAGTTTTCATGAAGAATGGTCGGCCGCAAATCGGGGTGGCCGACGGGTTTGAGCCCGAAAAAGGTCAGGATTTTTTTTTCGGGGTTCCACGCTTGGTGTATCATCGCCGTCAGCGACGGGAATTCGCCGGTGTTTATTAAACGAATGAAAGGGACGATAAAAGCGTTTTCCTTCGGGGCGCCGAAAATATACCAAATTTTGAAGCAGTCCCGGTCTTCACGTTCGTCGGTCGCCGTGACGGACAGCAGCGCGAGGCGTTTGTTCTTATGTAAATCAAGGGCGATTTTAACGACGTCGTCGGCCTTGACCTCGAAGGTGACGATATTACCGAAGGTTTCCGGTACCGTATTTTCCGGGACAAACCGCAAGGCGCTCATTATGGTTTGGTACATATTTTCATGTCCACGATAAATTTCCCGGTGCGATACCGCGGAGGAAATAAGTGCGCTTAAAAAGGGCGGTATATGGAAACTGACATAAAAAGCGACCGCAAGAAGCGCGAGCGGGGCGAAAATGAGGGCCCCGGGTTTTTCTCCGGCAACCACCGCTTCCGGTTTTTCGGAAAAGGCCATGGCGCCGGCGTGCTTGAGAAAGCCCGCGAAAAGCAAGGCCGCCCCAAGTAAAGCCATGATCGCCGCCGCGGGGTGCTTTTGCATGGCTGAAGTAAAAATAAAGATCTTGGTAAAAAACAGTCCGCTTGGCGGCGTTCCGGTAATCGCGAAAATTCCGATTAAAAACAGTATCGCGGTTTTAGGCAGCGCGGCCATCATGCCGCGCACGTTGCCGATTTTCGTGGAGCTGTATTTCAAAAACACGGTCCCGGCCGATAGAAAGAGCGCCGACTTGATCAGGGCATGATAAATCATGTGGAGCATTGCCGCGAAAGCGCCAAGCCCCCCGATCCCGAAGCCAAGCGCGATGATCCCCATGTTTTCAATGCTGGAATAGGCCAAAAGCCGTTTGTAATTTTTCTGCGTGACCACGATAAGCGCGGCAACGATAATGGAGAGGAGGCCGAAGGCGATCAATAATTTTCCTGAAAAATCCGCGCCGATTGAAGCGTCCGCGATCGATTTGAAGCGAAGCACGGCGATAAAAGCGACGTTTAAAAGCACGCCGGACAAGAGCGCGCTGATGGGCGCCGGGGCCTTGCTGTGCGCGTCGGGGAGCCAGGTGTGCATGGGCGCGAGCCCGACTTTCGTGCCATAGCCGATGACGACGAAGACAAAGGCTATTTTGGCGACGGTCGGGTCGAAATGGGCCGCGTTTTGCAGCAGAGTGTTCCATGTTGTAAAGTCATGGTCTTTCATGCCGATCATTGGGGTGAAAAACAATACGGTCCCGAAAAAACCCAGCAGCAGCCCTACGGAATTGATGATCAGGTATTTCCACGCCGCTTCAATGGCGTGGGGTTTATTGTAAAAGCTGATCAGAAACGCGGTGGAAAGGGTCGTCGCTTCAATGGAAATCCAAGTGAAGATCGGGTTGCCGGAGCCGGCGGCCAAAAACATCGCCGCGAGAAAAAGGTCCAGTAAAACAAAGTATTGTTTGACTTTTAATAGTCCGAGGATCCCTTTGGCGGTCTCTTCGCGGAGATAATATATGGAATAAACGGTGACCGCGACGCCGACCGTGGCGATGATAAGCATAACGATCGCGCCGAGCGCGTCCACGAAAAAAAACGGCAGCGGCGCATAGGGCCCGAAAGTCGCGACCGTGTGCGCAACGAAAATTGAACCGATAAGCGCGGCGAGCGCGGCGGCCGTCGAAACCCCTTCGATGGCAACGCGCGCCTTGAGGGCAAGGCAAAGGCCCGCCGAAATAATAAGCGCGGAGAGAATAATGATGAGCGTCACGGCGCGGGTCAATCCTTTAAATGCTTCATTTTTGTAACGTCAAGCGATCCGAAATGTTTGTAAATCATGGAAATGAAAACGGTGGCGATGATCGTCCAGACCGAAATTGAAAATATGATCCCGGCTTCCAAAAGCAATGGTTGATCGATCATTGAGAACAAGCCGAAGGCCATGATGCTGTTTTCAAGCGACAGGACGCCAACGATTTGGGAAACGGCCCCTTTGCGGTTTATGATTAAAAACATGGAAATGAAAAGCGCCGAAAGCGCCAGCGACAAAAACTCGCGGTTGGCGGGAATGATCGTGACCAGCGGCGTGAAAATATGCGAATGCGCAATGGCCGTTAATACGGCGACGCCGATAAGGGAAACGGGCAAATTGGCGTAGGTGCTCACTAAAAACCGGAGTTCGTGTTTTTTGATCTGACCGATAATGAACAAGGGCGCCAGAACTGCCTTGACAAACAAACTTAGGACCGCGATAAAAAGGAAGGTTGTGGCGCCGGTCGCGGCGTAAGCGTTGATAAACAGCGCCACGATTGCGAGCGATTGGACCCCATAGGCCAAAGCGACGGCGTAATTTTTCTTTGCAATATGCAAAAAAACGATCGTGATGAAAATAAGGGTCAGCAAAAAATGAGGGAGCGCTGCGTTCATATGAATTTTATAAGTCCGATCGCGATAACGTTCAGAATAAAGGAAATCATTAAAAGGTCCGGAAGGCGAAAGAACCGGTATTTGGCGATGCATGATTCAATGAGTGCGATTGCCGTGTAGAAAGCGATCATTTTCATCGCGTACGCGGCCAGGCCCCAAAGAATTGCGCCAAGGCCCATGGTCCGCGCTATTCCCCAAGGGAAAAACAAATTGGCCCCGAGCGAGGCGAAAATCAAAAGCCTGTTTGCAGAGGCCCATTCCATAAGAGCCAGCCTTTTCCCCGAATATTCCAGGACCATGGCTTCGTGAATCATGGTCAGCTCCAAATGCGTGGAAGGGTTGTCGAAGGGAAACCGCGCGGTTTCGGACAAAGCCACGACGAAAAAGCCCGAAAACGAAAGTAATACGGGCAAAAGGCCATGGCCATAGACCGATGGTATGCTCGCGGAAATCCCAAACAGGTTGGTCGTACCGGTAATGAGAGCAAGCGTTAAAAACGAAAAAATAAACCCTCCTTCCGCGAGCGCCGACAGGGTCATTTCGCGGCTGGCCCCAAAACCGCCGAACGCGCCGCCCGTGTCCATGCCGGCAAGCGCCAGAAAAAACGTTCCGAGGGCAAGCGCGTAAACGATCAGCAGCATATCGCTTGAGGCTGGCCCCGGCAAAAAGCAACCGAAAACCGGAATGCTCGCCCCAACCGTAAGCGTAACGGCAAAAACGATAAAGGGAGCGAGCTTAAAAACCCAAGAGGCGTCGACGCTGATGACTTCGTCTTTATGAAAAAGTTTCCATAAGTCCTTATACGGCTGGAAAACCCCCGCGCCTTGGCGATTTTGAAGCTTGGCTTTTATCTTTTTTATAAAACCCACGCCAAGCGGCGACAGCGCCGGAATTAGAATGATTTGAAGCGTGAAGACAAGGATCAACATAAGTTATTTCACCACGGCCAACGCGGCCAAAAGCGCCAAGAAAATATAAAAAATATAGAGGTTGACATTGCCGCTTTGAATGGCCTTGGCCCGCTTGGAGGCCATGGCAACCGTTTTTTTCAGGGGCTTATACAGATATAACCGGTGTATGTCCTTTACCCCCAACGTAATGGTCCTGGCTGCGGGCAAATACCTGCTTTGAGCGTCGTGATATTCGGTTTCGCGCTGCAGGCTCGGTTTTAAAAGTCCTTTAAATACCGTGACGATGGACCGGGAAAACCCCGTGGCGGTGATTTCCATGCGCGGCGTCAAGTCCGATCCGCAGTCCCAGGTCGGGCCGACGGATATTTTCCGGCCTCGGCTTATACCGTACCGCGCAATAAACCACGCGACGGCAAAAGCGCCGAGGAGGACAGTGCAAAAAAACGGAGCGCTTACCGAAGAAAAGCCGCTTACCGCCATTGCCCCCAAAGAGGGCGTTGAAAGCGCGGAAGGAACGCCGCGAAAAGCCCCGAGGTCTCGTCCGATGTTGTCGATAATTGAGGTAATCGGGCCCGATAAAATCCCTAGAATGAGCGTCAGCGACGCCAAAACGGCCATGGCCGCGAGCATCGCGGTCGGGGCTTCTTTTGCCTGTCCCGCTTCCCGGCCGCGGGGGCGGGCGAGAAAGGTCGCGCCGAAGGCCTTGACAAAACAGGTAAGCGCGAGCCCGCCGGTCAGGGCCAGGGTCCCGGCGGCGGCAATGAATGCCCATTTCATGGAAAAATCGAGCGTCGCGATCCCCCGAAAAAGGGCCTGAAAGGTCAGCCATTCGCTGAAAAACCCGTTAAAAGGCGGTAAGGCTGAAATGGCCATGGACCCGATTAAAAAGAACAGCGCCGTTTGGGGCATGGTTTTTATGAGGCCGCCGTATTTTTCCATGTTGCCGGTATGGGTCATGTTCATGACCGAGCCTGCGCTTAAAAACAGCAGCGACTTGAAGGTCGCGTGGTTCAGCGTATGGTAGAGCGCCGCAACCAGCCCCAGAAGCGAAAGCGCGGGCATCCCGAGCGAGAGAAAACTCATGGACGCGCCGACGCCGAGCAGAATGATCCCGATATTTTCGATGCTGTGGCAGGCCAAAAGTTTTTTTAAATCGTGTTCGGTCAGGGCGTAGAGCACCCCTAAAAGCGACGATACGCCCCCGGCCGCGAGCACTACCGGCCCCCACCATGAGGGAACAGGCTGGAGAAGGTCCAAAAACAGTCGTATCATCATGTAAATGCCCATTTTTATCATCACGCCCGACATGAGCGCCGACACATGCGCCGGCGCGGCAGGGTGGGCGCCGGGGAGCCAAACATGAAAAGGCACGGTCCCCGCCTTGGTGCCGAAACCGACCATGGCCAGAATAAAGACCGCGTTTTTTAGTGAACGGGGGACAAGCCCCGCCCCCGCGCGAAGAACGCCGAAATCGAAAGAACCGGTAGACGTATGCAATAAAAGGAAGGCCAGGACAATGAATGCCGTCGCGACATGGGTCATGACCAGGTACAAGAACCCGGCCTTGATGTTTTCGGGCTTGTCGCGTTCGTAAATAACCAGGAAGTATGAGGACAGCGACATGATTTCCCACGCCACAAGGAACCAGAGCGCATTGTCGGCCGCTACCGCCACCAGCATGCCGAGAACGAAAACGTTGTAAAAAAAGCCCAGCGCTCCGATTGAAAACTTTTTGTAATAATGCTTTACGTAACTAAAGCCGTAGACGGAGCTTAAAAGGGTGATCAGGGAAATGACGAAGATGAAAAAAGCCGACGTCATATCGATGTGAAAAGACGGTCGAAACAGCGGAAAGGGCCCGGCCGCAAAGGAAAAGGAAAGCGCCTTTTTGGAAAGTATCGCAAAGCCCGAGAAACACAAGCCCCACAGGGATCCGATAACGGCGAATCCCGCGCCGCACCTGTTTGCGCGCTCGTCGCTACCGGTTAAGATAAGCGGGCCGATCGCGCCCGCGGCGAACAGGGAGAGCAGGGCGAAAAAACCGCCTGGAGAAATAATGAACGAGGTCATTGCGCGGGTTCCATGGTTTTTAAAATACCGAGCAGATGGCGCAAAATCGTCATCGGCGACGGCGGGTCTCCCGGAATTTGATAGTGCACCGGCACGGCCGATTCAACCCCATCCACGACCGCGTAGGCCCCCCGGAACAATCCTCCGTTTATGGCGACGTCTCCCACTGCCACCACGATTTTGGGGTCAGGCGTCGCGTTGTAGGCGCTTTTTACGGCTTTTGCCATGTTCCTGCTTACCGGGCCGGTAATGAGCAGCATGTCGGCGTGCCTCGGCGAGGCCACGAAATGGATGCCGAAGCGCTCGACGTCGTAGAAGGCGTTTGACAGCGCCACAAGTTCCTGTTCGCAGGCATTGTCCGATCCGGCGTCGACCTGGCGTATGGCCAAAGATCCGCCGAATAACCGCTTTACGCCATCCTGGATTTTTTCGCCCACGGCAATGATTTCGGTTTGTTCGAGGTCAATCGCGCTTATGGGGACGATATTTTTTGCGGTAAAGAATATTTTTGATATGAGCTTGATCATGGATGCATATGATAAAGAAGGCAAACTATCGAAACATTCTTTTAGCAAGCCTGACGGCTTGTTAAAAGAATGGTCGGTGTGACTGGATTTGAACCAGCGACCCCTACCACCCCAAGGTAGTGCTTGTCCTCTGTATCTTCTTGATTTTTAAAATCGTTGCAAATTATTAAATTTTAACTGCGTGAAATATGCGTGACCTAATACGGGTTTGCCGACCCATCCTTAAAATATATTTTTCAGCTCAATAAAGACTAAAAATCTTCTCGGCCACAACACTTTTTATATTTTATTCCACTTCCACAAGGACACTTATCATTTCTTCCTGCTTTTTTTACAAACCCGATATGCTGAATCTGGCCTCCTTTTCCAAGGATGTCATCGGAAAACTTTTCTAATTCCTCATTTTGTTCCCATTTTTGATCATTAAAAACAACGGTATCAATAATCGCATCGCTATCCTTGTAGCTACCAAAGCCAATCCAGATATCGCCTTTACTTCTATATTTTCTTGCTCGGCACAAAGAAAATAATCGCCCATTCAACTCCGTTGATTCGTTTGAGAATATCGAAACATAGGAAACTCCGACACATGGCCATCTTTCCTTATCGGGCTGAATTGAAAAATTATGAATTTTACCATCTGTTAAACTTCGCTCCTTAGTTAACTTTATCGTTTTTACTATGCTATCCCTTGCATTTCCAGAACAATCGTAAAGGTGGAAAACAATATCCGTTATTTTTGGCTGGTGTATTTTTTTCAGCTGATCACACAATAAATCAAAATCTTCATTTCCCCACCTGCTTTTAATCAGATCGCCTTCATCAGAAACAGCTATGCCAGCTTTGAGAGGAAAATAGTTTCTATCAATCAATTGAGCATAGTTAGGGTCAATTGCCACAAAATCGTGATTTGGTACTTTGAATAAATTACGGCATAAGTGATAACCCAGAAACGCCATTTCACCTTGGGCTAAGAAATAGTCCATTAAGGATGTCCGTTGTTTTACATAGTAAAGGAATTCATAGGGGTCATTCAAATAATGGGCAACCATTTCAAGATCAAAAACAGTTAAAACCATTGGAAATGGATCGGAGTCTTTTTTTTCAAGCATTGTATGTGCTTGGAATGCCAAAGCTGGATAATTCTCAGTAGTAGTGACAATGATGTATGCATCATCGATGTCTTCAGAGAGCTTCATTTCTTTGCCATTTTCATCAATAAACAAAGCTCCTCTTTTCAATATTTGTTGGCGGGATGTAAGTCCCTGCTCAAATGCGTCCTGCACTGCTCCTTGAAAATCTTTTTGCAATTGTTCATCATTCCCAGTTCGTGAGAGTTCGGTTAATTTTTTTGATTTAACTTGAACACATAATGCTTTGCTCCCAAGAACACACAGAACATCGATATCTGTAACGTCATTATAACCATTTTTTATTTTAACTGATTTAAAGGTTTTTGTCGGACCAAATACTTTCAATAGAAAATCATATGCAATTTCTTCACCTACCTTGCCACGGTTTTTACTGGATTCAACTCGATATTTATCATCATTTGCCATCCAATAAAATGGGTTTTCATAAATTGCCTCAAACACTAAAAAAGGTACTGGCACAAAATATCTGTCCTCATCGAGCTTAATAATAGGTCTGGAGTTTATGAGATTGTAATTTCCAATTTTATGAAATGTGGGGTTATTGTTTTCTTTTTGACATATGGAAAAATTTGAAAAGAATGCATCAATATTTTTAAAACTACTCAAATCAGTCTTTCTAACTACAAACAAATCGATAAGCTCTTTGTAAAAACAATCCCAGTTCTTTGGACCAATTTCACCAAGGGTAGACCCATTTTTATCAGTCCCAGACCCAAAAAACAATTCAACATATTGATGTAATTCTGCCATTGGGAGCATTTCTTTAGCATATTTTACCCAGTCTTCTTTCGGATATTTTTTCTTGATCTTTTCAATGATTTTCGGCATTTCTTCCTTTAAATAATACAAATGGATTTTTTTCGCTTTTTCGTTCAGGATGCCCCTAATTTTTATAACGATGTTCGTAACTTGGTCAAACTCGAATTTTTTATTTCTTTTAAGCCATTCTTTGTCATATTTATATTTCTTATCTAAAAAATCCAGGTATTGAAAATCATAGACATCTGGACCGGAATAAAAGATTGCCTCTGTAAGCATATTCCCATTTCCGAAAAACTCCTTTTGTTCTTTTCTGAAATCTTCTTTTTTATGCTCGCTTTCCAGACTTTTTTGCATTTTATTTGTGAATGGAATTAAAAAAGAATTATGTAGTTCTTCCAATATCTCATAGGTCTTTTTCTTCAATTGTATTAATTCTTGATTCGAATCAGGTCGGTCGAAATTGATCTTGGCTTTAATCAATAGACCGAGCAACAAAGAGACTTCTTTGCAACTCAATCTTTCTCGGTAATTTATTTCCTGCATTTTTTCAGGATCAATATGGAAATCCTCGAAAATAATCATGCATAAGGCATAAATATATCCTTTTGTTCGGACCAATTTGGTTATGTCTTCGATTACATCTTCAGTTATTCGTTTGACAGGCATATCTTTTCCATTGACGAACTTACTTCAAAATATTGCATATCTGGAATATATGATTTATTTGGAAACAAATGCAATTTTGCCGAAAAGATTCTTACAGGAAATTAAAGAAGGATTGGGTCACTGCCCTCGCTCAGCCCCTTATCAGGGGCGTTCGCTCGGCCAGGCGTTATCACGCCGAAGAAAATAGTATTGTATCCCGCCGGGAGAAAAAGCCTAAAATCTTTTTGGAATTTCCCTTCCCCTCCAGACCTCCCCAATACCCTTTTTTGTCCGCTTTTAAATAGGTGGTTCCGTACGTCCACTTCCTCCGCAAGCAAGGCAATACTTTACGAAAGCTTAAATGCAGTCTGGTATTGCTGGAATGCGGTCATAGTCGTTGTACGTCCGGCTCTGGAGGGGTTAGGGAAAGCGGTACACCACACTCGGACAAAAAACTCCCGCCCGGCGTCCAGCCGGTCTCCGTTTTTTGCCGTGTGCTTCTATGGCTTTTTCTCCCGGCGGGAACATTGATAACACCCACGCCCACCCGCAAGCGTAGCAAGGGGCGATCCCCGTCGTGGCCCTCAAGGGCCTTCCCCCGGATCGCTCCGCTCAATTATAGCTCACCGTGGCAAGCGTAGTGCCCACGCAGGTTCGAGTTTCTGTAAGTAAGCGCTCCGTGCCAGTCAAGGCCCTGTAACTCCGCTTGACAAGGATTGCTTTTTATAGCCGGAGCAGTCGCACGTCACCACAATCCTTCGCTTGTGTCGTGTCCCGTGTAGTGCTTCGCCTTCACTGGCACTGCACGCGCTCAGGCATTGGGCTGGCAGGCATAGCTTCGGCACTTCTCCGATGCTTTGTGCTCCGGCGTATCCCCGGCCCACCCAAAATATTAATTTTTTCTTGGAACCCGCCACCCCCGCAACGGGGGTTCCCAATTCTCAAAACGGTTTTATAAGTGTGGTGTGGTTTTGGGGTAGATTTCTTTTCGCTGTCTATCCTGTAAATATTCGGCGTATTTTCAATTTCTACTACTTGGCAAAATAGGGTATTTGACTGGGGGCTTTATCGAATAATACTGCCTATTTTACGGAAATTCTTAAAAAATATATTTCACGATAAGTATATCGTGTACCTTTGACAGACAATTTCCAAATGAACATTTTGGATAGATAAATAGCATTTTTACAATTCACGAACATTAATAATTCACTAATATACTTGTATAGGTAAAGTGATTTAAATTTAATTTTGTGGGGAAATATGAACATTTTATTTATTTCAGACGAGCATTTATCTGGTGATGATGGTAATGATGACGAAAATTATTATACAAATAATCGGAAAGGGCTTTCCCTGGAAAACTTTCTTACAGAAGAAAGTGCCCTACAATTGTCACATGAACAAATTCAGGAGTTGGAAAGACGATATAATATTTATTTAGATCGAAAACATAATCGTGAAGACTACAGCAAAGAGGATGCACAATTTATCCAGGAGACACTTATCCGTAGCGGAAGATTCTTACATGAACGGATTTTCGAATGAACGCTGAACCTCTTCATTCTTCCTCTGGCTCATTTCTCGGCTATCGGCTGGGCGACAGTTTATTTACTTCAACTGGTAAAAAAATCGGTCGATTCATCCAAGATGAAGTTTTCGATAGGCACGGAAAATACCGCGGGGAAGTTCGTTTAGGCCGTCTATCAAGGAATGTCCATAAAAAAATGAAACGGGCTGAATCGTTTATGCCATCAAGAGATTTGCCCCGTCCTCGGTTGCCTCGAATGGTTCAACTTCCAATACCCCCCAATTTTCACCATTTTTACCCAGAATAATCTTCTCCATAAAATAACCAAAGACCTTCTGTAGCCTGTTTCCCCTTGCTTTATCTCCTCGTTTTAAGCGATTTTATTAATCCTGCCCGTTCTCCACAAATATAGGAGGCAACATTGCCAGAACAAGAAAATAAAAATTACGAATTACCATGGCAATTTGAATCACGGATAACCTATGAACATCTTGGAAGGTCTAAATACAAATCCGTATACCAAGCGCTTGGCGAGCTCATTTGTAATTCATTCGATGCGGATGCTTCACAGGTTCATATAACTGTAGAGGAAAATGATCTTAAGGCTGTTCAAAGTCTTTCAATTTCCGACAATGGAAAAGGAATCTCCCCAGAAAAATTAAAAGGAAGATTCGTTCATGTTGGAATAGGAAATGATGAAAATAGCTCTTTAAAATTTGGTAAATTCGGCGTTGGTCGATTTGCAGTCCACCGAATTGGTGGAATGAGCAAATGGAAAACTATTTCAAAATCCGGTTCAAATAGCCCAGTTTGTTGTGCCTTCGATATGGAGGAAAGTTCCAGTCCATTAAAAATATCAGAAATTCCAATTCAAGATTCAAGAGTAACAACTGGTACGACCATCCAGATTTTTAATATTTATTTGGAAGGTGCAAGTAATTTAACTCCCTTAAAAATTACGAATCATTTAACCTCCCAATTTCTTGGATTCCTATTAGGGAACAATTCAAAGAGAATAATTGTCCAGGGTATTCCACTTCAAGTCGATTCGATGATTGAAGACTCGGAAGAGGAACCTTGCATCGATCCTGATTTCATCCACTCAGAGACAAAACTACGTCATCTTCTTTTGTCTCGTTCAGTAGATACTACTCGTTTTCCTTCTCAAGTTTTATTCACTTCGCATGGCCGGTCAGTTTTCCACATTGATATTCAAGATCCCCCAAGCTCAAAATATCTCCTTTTAGTTGAGAGTCCTTTATTGGATGAAATGGTTTCTTCTAATCGGGAATTTATTGTCGAACTTGATGAAGGTTTTGTCAAATTACAGGAATATGCCCTCAAGCGCATGAAGGCATACCGTGAAAAGTATTTAGGTAAAACAATGCAACGATTTATTCAGCGTGCAAGGGAGCAACCTTTTTATCCATTTTCTATAGCCCCTGAGGATGTACTTTCCAAAACAAAACAACAGGTTTATGACGTTGTTCTGGAAAAAGTACATGAGAATGTTAATATTGAGAGTATGACGAAAAAGCAACAGGCAGTTATTTATCGATTGCTTCGTCGTGTAATAGAAAACGAAAATCTTCTTGAAATATTACGGGAAATCGCAGAGCTTTCTGATACTGATGTCGATAAATTCAGGCGTGTTTTAGAAAAATCAACACTTGTTTCAATAATAAAACTTTCCTCGGAAGTTTCAAATAGATTAAGTTTTCTTAACATTTTGCATGAACTTATCTATGGTGATGTATCAAAGTGTTTAAAAGAAAGAACGCAGCTTCATAAAATTCTTGAACCTCATTCTTGGCTTTTTGGGGCTAATTATCATCTTGCAACAAGTGATAAGTCTTTTCGCGAAATCATAATTAGGCATCGCGAAATTGCGAAGCTACCATCCATCGAAATTGAAGACATCGCTAAGATTAATGGCATTGCGGATATTCCTGATTTGTTTTTTTCCTCCATAAAAGAATTCCCAAAAGGTAATCCTAATCTTCACCTTTTGGTTGAATTAAAAGCACCTACAATATCTATTGGTAAAAAAGAAACGGACCAAATCGAAAGATATGCTAATACAATCCTCGATTCTCATGAATTCGACAAAACAAAAACGCGGTGGCAACTTTTCATCGTTTCCCATAAGGTTTCTTCAGAAATTGATCGTATGCGAAAACAGAAAGATAAGCCAATTGGATTATTAAGGGAATGGGACGAAATGACTGTATGGGCGTTCGAATGGAGCGAAATAATTTCAAGGGCGAAGGAAGAATTACAGCTTGTTAGAAACCACTTGAAGTTGAAGTCTGAAGAGCTTTCTGTATCACAATATTTACAGGAGAATTTTCCTGAAATTCTTGAGGATCTTAATAAAAAGCTTGAGCTTCAGCCTGTATAAAATTTAGATATAGGAATTTTCCCATTATGACCTTTGACAAAGTCCTCGATAAATATCGTCGTCTCTCATTTTCCGAACGGGATAAAGGCAATCGGTTTGAACGGTTAATGCAGGCCTACCTCCAAACCGATCCGAAATATTCTTATAGGCTAAAAAAAGTCTGGCTATGGAGTGAATTCTTCGGCAAAAACGATTTAGGCGGTACGGATACGGGAATTGATTTGGTGGCTTTGACCTATGACGGCGATTATTGGGCGATTCAATGTAAATGTTTTCAAGAGGAATCAACCATTGATAAACCCGCCGTTGATTCCTTCCTTTCAACATCAAGCCGAGAATTCAAAGGCGAAGATTTAAAAACGGTTGGTTTTTCCCATCGGCTATGGATTTCAACAACAAATAAATGGGGAAGCAATGCGACTGAGGCGATTAAAAATCAAAATCCGCCAGTAACCCGGCTTAACCTTTATGACTTGCAAGAAGCCCCTGTCGAATGGGAAAAACTGGATAAAGGAATATCAGGCGAACAATCAAGAACGCCTAAAAAATCAGTCCGTCCACATCAAAAGGAAGCCTTAGAAAAAACACACGAACATTTCAAGACCGCCGACCGTGGCAAATTGATTATGGCCTGTGGCACCGGAAAAACTTTCAACTCGTTAATTATCGCCGAAAAAGAAACCAATGGTAAAGGTCTTATCTTATTCTTAGTGCCGTCAATCGCGTTGCTTGGGCAAACATTACGGGAATGGTCTGCCGATGCGAATGAACCGATCAACGCCGTTTGTATTTGCTCAGACCCGGAAATTTCTCGCAAGAAAGACAAAAATGATGACAGCGTTAGTTTTAGCGTGGTTGATTTGGCCTTGCCGGCATCCACGAACGTTAAGGATATAATAAATCAGTTTAGGCTTATCAAAGGCCGTAAAAAATCAGGCATGACGGTTGTTTTCTCAACCTATCAGTCTATTGAAGTTATTGCCAAAGCACAAAAAAGCCTGTTCAAGGAAGATAAGAAGCTTGGCGAATTTGATTTGATTATTTGTGATGAGGCCCATCGTACCACAGGCGTAACCCTTTCGGGTGAAGACGAATCGGCATTTACGAAAGTACACGATAATAATTTTATAAAAGGGAAAAAGCGGTTATATATGACCGCCACACCTCGGCTGTATAGCGATGACACAAAAAGTAAGGCTGCCCAGGCCGATGCCATTCTTTGCTCTATGGATGATCTGGCTTTGTATGGTGAGGAAATCTATCGTATCGGCTTTGGGGAAGCCGTTCAGCGTGACCTATTGACCGATTACAAAGTTTTGATTCTTACTCTTAGCGACAAAGATGTTCCGCCTGCCGTACAAAAAATGGTTGCGGATAAAGAGAGCGAAATCAATACCGACGATGCTTCAAAGTTGATCGGCTGTGTAAATGCCCTGTCCAAGCAGATTCTCGGCGATGATGGAGTAATTAAAACAAGCGACCCTGACCCCATGAAAAGGGCGGTGGCGTTTTGCTCGAAAATCGCGGATTCAAAAACAATAACGGCGACCTTCAACACGGCAACCGATGCATATATCAGCTCTTTGCCCGCCGATAAAAAAGAACAAATGGTTTCAGTAGCATCGAAACATATCGATGGAACGATGTCGGCGCCTGTTCGAGATGAATTGCTTGGTTGGCTAAAAGGCAAAGGTGAAAATAATGAGTGCCGGGTTCTTACCAATGTCCGCTGTTTAAGCGAGGGCGTGGATGTTCCTTCGTTGGATGCGGTAATGTTTTTGTCAGCTCGGAACTCCCAGGTAGATGTTGTACAGTCGGTTGGACGTGTAATGCGAAAGGCTCCGGGGAAGAATTACGGGTATATAATTATTCCCGTGGTAGTTCCTGCCGACATTGAGGCCGATAAGGCCCTGGACGATAACGAGCGGTATAAAGTGGTCTGGACGGTTCTTAACGCCCTTCGTGCCCACGATGATCGTTTTAATGCAACGATCAATAAAATCGAACTCAACCAAAAGCGTCCAGGACAAATTTTAGTCGGCAGGCCTGAATATTCTTTTGAAGATGGAAAACCTACAATGGTCGCCGAACCCGGCGCGGAGTATGCCAAGAGCAAAGACCTCAGCCAACAATTGGCCATGCAGTTTGAACAGCTTCAAAGCGTGGTGTTTGCCCGTATGGTCCAGAAAGTCGGGGACCGCCGATATTGGGAACAGTGGGCAAAAAGCGTCGCGGTCATTGCCGAACGGCAGGCCGAAAGGATAAACCATTTAATCAAAGAAAATGTTGACCACAAAAAAACATTCGAAAATTTCCTCGCCGGATTACAGAAAAATATCAATCCTTCAATTTCCCAGGTGGAAGCGGTCGAGATGCTTTCACAGCATATAATAACCAGGCCGGTCTTTGAAGCCCTGTTTGAAAAATATTCATTTGTTAAAAACAATCCGATTTCGGTATCAATGCAGACTATGCTCGATTTGCTCGAAGCACAGTCTTTTGAAAAAGATACCGAGACACTGCAAAAATTCTATGAATCAGTAAAAATGCGAGCATCAGATATTGATAACGCCGAAGGTAAACAACGAATAATTATAGAGCTATACGATAAATTTTTTAAGACCGCATTCCCAAAAATGGTGGAAATGCTTGGAATCGTTTATACTCCGGTGGAACTGGTGGATTTTATTATCCATTCGGTAAGCTACATTTTGGAGAAGGAATTTAGCCGAAGTCTCAGCGACGAAAACGTCCATATTCTCGACCCGTTTAATGGGACAGGGACTTTTGTTACCCGCTTATTGCAAAGCGGATTAATAAGCAAAAAGGATTTGCCCCGGAAATACCAGCACGAAATACACGCAAATGAGATTGTCCTTTTGGCCTATTATATTGCGTCGGTAAATATTGAAAACGCCTATCACGATGTTATGGGCGCGAAAGATTATCAGGCCTTTGATGGTATCTGTTTGACCGACACATTCCAATTAGGCGAGACTGATGAAAGTGAAAAGCTCTTTTCCGAAATGTTTCCGCAAAATTCCGAACGGGTAGCGAAACAAAAGAAAGCCCCGGTTCGGGTGATTATGGGAAATCCACCCTATTCGGTTGGTCAAAAATCCGCCAATGATAATGCACAAAATCAGAGATATGAAAAATTAAATTCCCGCATAGCTGAAACGTATGCAATGGAAACGGATGCAACAAATAAAAATTCTTTATACGATTCATATATAAAAGCCTTCCGTTGGAGCACTGACCGCCTTGATTCCAAGCACGGCGGTATCGTTTGTTTTGTGTCAAATGGCGCATGGATAGACAGCAATGCCCAGGAGGGTTTTCGTAAATGTTTGGAAAAGGAATTTTCGTCTATTTATGTTTTCAATCTTAGAGGTAATGCACGTACACAAGGCGAATTGAGGAGAAAAGAAGCAGGGAATGTTTTTGGAGGTGGTTCCCGTACTCCAATTGCCATTACTTTATTGGTTAAAAAACCAAAGGATACAGGAGCAAAAGCCGTAATTTATTACCAAGACATCGGCGATTACTTAAGCCGTGAAGAAAAGTTGGTGATTATTAATAAATTCAATTCTATCGGAAATCCTGAATTCCAATGGAAAATACTCAGACCGAATAAACATGGGGATTGGATTAGCCTGAGGAATGAATCATTTGGTTCGTTTATTCCTGTTGCGCCGGATGAGAAATTTAATTTCAAAGCCAATTCTTATTTTTTATTAAATTCTAGAGGAATAGAAACTACAAGGGATGCTTGGGTTTACAATTCCTCAAAACGTGCTTTATCATCAAATGTTCGTACCATGATTGATTTCTATAATCAACAAGTTGTCGATTTTAAAAAGGCAATAAAGAAGAATCCTTATTTGAAAATTGAAGATTTTATTGAAACCGATCCTACTAAGATTAGTTGGTCAAGCAGTTTAATTCCAAATGTTGAAAGAGGTAATACCGCAAAGTATGAACAGAATCAAACGATAGTTGGCATTTATCGACCTTTCTTTAAACAATATCTTTACAAAGGTGATAAGGTGATTCATCGACGCGGTCAGTTTGATGACTTTTTCCCGCTATTTGATTCTTCAAACAATGTGATTTGTTTGTCGCCATCCAATGAAGGGGTTTCCGCATTAATTACAGATATGATTCCCGACAAACATTTTAACGGTGATACTCAAGCATTTCCACTGCATTATTACGAATCCCGCGAAAAACAAAGCCCTACTTTGTTTGATGCCGGGGATGAAAATGAGCTTATCCGTCGAGATGGAGTATCTGATTTTATTCTGGAGCGAGCACAAAAAATGTACGGAAGAGCCGTGGTCAAAGAGGACATATTTTATTATGTTTATGGTTTTCTCCATGCTCCTAAATATAAAGAAACTTTTGCCAATGATTTAAAGAAAATGCTCCCGCGACTTCCATTAGTTGAAGAACCCCGCGATTTTTGGAAATTCAGCAAATCTGGCAGGGAACTTGCAGACCTGCACATCAACTACGAAAGCGTACCCGCCTTTGAGGGGGTTAAGGTGACGGGAGGGAAAAGCGGTTTTTATGAAGTTGAGAAAATGCGGTTCCCTGCAAAAAACCGTAAGGATACCATAATTTATAACAGTAAAGTTTTAATAGAGAATATTCCCGCTAAAGCATATGATTATGTAGTAAACGGCAAGAGCGCTGTCGAATGGGTTATGGAGCGATACCAAGTAACAACCCATAAGGAAAGCGGGATTACCAACGACCCGAACGATTGGGCGAAAGAGGTAGGGAATCCACGATATATTCTCGACCTTATGCTGAGTATCATCAATGTCAGCCTGAAAACCGTTGAGATAGTGGCGGGATTACCAGCTTTAAAATTCGAATAAGCTTTTATGGATACAGTCAATCGGCCAGAATATTTACTTTTAGAATTTGCACAAAAGATTTATGACGATACATCTGTTATTTCCGTTCCTGATCGTTCCAGGAATATTGTTAAAGCCGTCTCATTCTATCACCTTCAAAGAGCCAGAACAATATTGAAATCTATCTGTATCCTTTTCAAGGAAAAACAATTTCCCGATGTCCCGGTATTGGTGAGGACTTTACTTGAAATCTATGTCAGAATTTCATGGATTTTGAAAGATAATCAAATCGAAAAAGCACAGAGATATGCTGATATGGACGAAGTCTTAAGGATTCGGGCAGTTTTAAAAACAAAGGCGAATATAGAAGAGTTTTTAAAGACCGCCGAAGAAGACTTTAAAAAGCAATATGATAAAGCTCTTGAAACCGCTAAAAAATATAAAGTAAACATTTTAAGCAATAAAAAATGGAATCCCACTTCCATAAAAGAAATGGCCACTGATCTTGGTTATACTTATGAATATAATGTTTTATATGACCATCTTTCTGAAAGATGTCATATTGGTCCTGTTTCAAGTTTCGACTATTATAATATTGGTAATTACGGAATAGCAATTCGCCCGGAGGGTAATAAAACACTCCTGTTTTTTAGTATTGATTATAGTATTAAAACGTGGGCAATTACTTGTAAAGGGATGGGTGCATTTTTTAAAGATGTTACATATGCACGAATGGAATTTAGTAAATTAGTTCAAACTTTATTGCCCGTTAATAATTAAATGAACTACCCCGGAACAAGCTCCGAAGTATCAAAATAAAAGATTCGGAAAATTAGGAACCGAAGCAAGCTTCGGGGAATTAATCTTACTTGTGATTAAAATTCTAAGGTCTTTTAATCATCGTAGGCTCCAAAATAGCTTTTAATTGGGAATTTATAGCAAAAATACCGCGCCCGAAATGTATTTCCACCTTATGCATGGGTTTTTAGGGAACGCACCCGTCGCGGAGGACAACGGCAGAGACCGGAAGGCCCAGTCTGGAACGGCAAGGGCAAAAAATACACTGACCTGTCCGCGTTTTCGCCGGGGATTTGTCCTCAAACAGAGCCTCACTCATCCTCCCTTTTGGATATATTCCTCTCGTTCTGGTGTGGCTTGTCGCTTCATCGGCGCGGACAAAAGGTCTGTTTTAAAGCGTGGGCTCGGTCAAAGAGCTTTTCCGTTGGTTTTTATTAAATTTATTTTTTTAGCTATGTCTTTTAATATGTACAACATAGCAATTTGATTGACAAATCATTATAGAAATCGCTTGACTTTTCTTTAAAATCCGTTATATTTATTATTCTGCTTCGGGAAATCCATTTTTATATAAGGCCGAAAGCCCCCTCAGGGCTTACCTTTGAGTTGCCCCCGAAGCACAATTCAAAGCGGCCTTTTTATTTCTAAGTTCCCCGGCTCACACAAAAGGCAAAACGTGAGCCAAACCTACTCTGAAGGCAATTAGCAAAATTGCCAAAATTGGGTAAGGACTGCCGTGGACTTCGACAGGGTGTTCTATGTCGAATCTCGGCGATGCAACTTTATCCTTAGAGGATATTCAGGCCTCAAATCCTGTCTATGTTCCGGTTTTAAAGCCTAAAAACGACGTAACTATTGGTAATCCTACATTGCCCTGTTTACCAGTTGATCCCGGATTTATGGGTGGAACGAAAAATTTTTTACGCCTATGCTCGTGCTTAAAATGGGTGTTAAATAGGCATCATAATCATGGGGGAGTTACTGAGATTCGGATTCTAAAGGACTCGGCGGTATGGAAGGGATATTTTGATAAAGATCATTTAAAGGAATTGATCGCGTCGTTACTACCGTTGTCAAAAACTCCTAGAATAAAAATTCCGTTTAGTGACTATCCTCGAATTGGTGAGGCAAGTTTTTATTTTTGCTCTCATCCCGCGATACCTGCATTAATTGCTCGCAGTGCCAATAAATTTACCTCTGGCCGTCCAACAACAGGGGACAATGATATCATTTCATACGATCTGTTTTTTATAGATTTTGATTCCGTCAGACCAGTTGGAATATCTTCAACGGACGAAGAAAAACGAGCATCTCTGCGGGTATGCCGCCGGGTCAAAAAATGGTTTAAAAAACGGGGTATTTCTTGTTGTATTTGTGATTCGGGAAACGGTTGGCACATTTTGATTCCGACCATACCATATACAGACATTGAATCTACAAAGAAAAAAACCAATTTGTTATTGCATCTCCTTGATAGAGAATTCAGTTCGCCAGAGGCAAAAATTGATACTACCGTTGGCAACGCGTCAAGAATATGCAAATTATATGGATCAAAGGCAATTGTTGGTTCATCTACGTTAGATAGACCTCATCGGTGGTCTGCAATAAATGTGAAAAGCTTACCCGCTGAGGTTGATTTGTTTGAAATGCTTGAAAGCGACCTATCAACGCCTGAGGAAAAACAGACCTGTCCGACAATTCTGGTGACCATAAATAAAAAGGGAAGCAATTATTCACATTCCGTCAAAAATGCTGACAATAAGGGAAACGCCTATTCGTGGGATCAGCCGACCTCCAAGCAAATTTTGGAGACGGTTTTAACCTGTGGCGGATTCAAATATCGGGTCGCAAACAAAGAGGGACGAGAGATTTTATCCTTTGAAAATTGTCCATATCATATCGACAATGATGGTCATAAATACGAATGTAGCGTGATAGTGGAGCCAAACGGTAGTTTTTCGGCCCACTGCTTTCATAACGACGAGGCGGGCTGGAAGGATTTTAAGGAGGTTATTGGCTGGCGCGGTAACATTCGAAAAGTTTTAGCAGACCTGGGTATTAAGAAATATACGAAGCAGGAAATTGCAGAAACACCGATTCATGCTGATATTTCTGACAATTTTATCCTGGAGATTTCTCAAAAAACTCCGTTGCGGTACTGGCGTGACGATTGGTGGCTGTACGATGGACGGAGGTATGTTAAACGCGGGGGTCATGAGGTAGATGCTATTGTAACGCGGTTCCTTGCCTCCAATGAGTTTACTCGGAAATATTCAACCGTTAATTTCCGTGGTTCTGTTATTGAAAATATGAAGTCCACCGTAATTATTCCCGACCTGGTTGAAATGCCTTCATGGCTCAATGACAGCGAAAGAAATGGGAACTACATAGTCTTACAAAATGGAATTATTCATTTAGAATCATTGATCTATAATAAGGAAGGCAGTTTCCTGAAACACTCCTCGGAATATTTTTCTGGAAATTTGTTGCCATACGAATATATTCCTAATGCGAGATGTGAAAAGTGGATGGATTTTCTCAATGAGGTTCAACCCGATCCAATAATACAGGGATTATTGCAGGAATTTTTCGGATATTGCCTAATCCACGATACATCCTTACACAAATTTTTGCTATTGACAGGGGAGGGTGCAAATGGAAAAAGTGTGCTTTGTTCGACACTATCATCTGTTCTTGGCTATGAAAATGTCTCAACGATAAGCTTAGAAATGTTTAATGGCAGATATAGCCTTATAGCCACACTCGGCAAGCTTGCCAATGTCGTATCTGAGATAGGTGAAATTGACAAATCGGCGGAAGGATATCTCAAGGCATTTGTGTCAGGAGACCGAATGCCGTTTGAGCAAAAATACAAACCCGTTTTTACGGCGAAGCCCACTGCCAGGCTTGTTTTTGCCACTAATACTCTTCCACGGTTCGTTGATAAATCGGAGGGGCTATGGCGAAGAATGCTCATTGTGCCCTTTAATGTTGTAATCGCCGAAGAAAAACAAAAAGTATCATTAGAAGATGAGCTTAGGATGGAATTACCAGGAATATTGAATTGGGCGCTTACTGGATTAATCAGGCTTAGAGAGCGCGGAAAATTTATTCAACCTGATGCGTCAAAAACTGCAAAAACTGAATACCAACTTGAAATGAATCCTGCAAAAGCATTTTTGCAGGATTGTTGCGAGGTCGATGTTCAGTCGGAAGTATTAATTGGAAATATTTATTATGCTTACAATGAGTATTGCAAAAATGGCGGGTTCATAGCGATGAACAGCGCAAATTTTGGAAAGGAAATCCTCCGCGCATTTCCAAATTGCAAAAAACAGCGAAAACGGGTTAATGGAGTAAAGGTGGCTTTTTATATGGGGATAAGGCTCTCAGAAGCCTTATGCGTAAATCCTGAACCTGAATTTACCCCAGAAATGATGACGGAATTGGACTCGTGGACATAGCGGACACAGTGAATATTATAAATATCTAAAAGGCTTATTTGTTTTTTTTGATAGGAATTTTTCATAAGGCCATTAAATCATTCATTGAAAAAAAACATAAAGATTTGCTGTGGCCACTATGGCCACTATGGCCGTCCTGAAAAAAAGGAGGAATTTAGTCAAAGGGCTGTCACTCGCCAGTCGAATGACAAGCCCACACGCCCGTGGCCTGGTCGGCGCGTTCCGACCTGCTCCACCTCAAAAAAGCCCGCATATAGGGCTGGTGGTGGCAGTAACACAATCCGAATGGCCCACATTGGCTTTGTTGTCGCGCCCGAGAACGTGTTTGATAGAAATGGGGGTGTTCAAAACCAAAAAAGTTCAATAAAAACATTGTCCCAGGCATTGCATTTTTAACTTATGCCTGGGACATCTCAGTCTCATTTACATTTTTCAAATCCTGTTGGAAAGCCATTCTTTCGACTCGAATCAGAATTGCATCTGATTTTTACTGTTAGGCCCAGGTCGAGGGGCTATTTATGATTGGTCTGAATCCTGTTCCCGAATTATTGACTATTAAGGAAACAGCGGCAAAATTAAATCTTAGAACCGAACAAACTCTTTATCGTTGGATAAGACGGGGGTGGCTTGAAGCGAAACCATTCGGCTCAAGAGGAGTTCGAATTTCATCTACTATAGTGGACGAAATTTTAAAAAATGGCCTGTCGGTATGGCCGAAAAGTAATTTGAATCCAATCGGCAAACTCCGTGTTTCGTCACGCTTATTCCGAAAGGAAGGTAAAGCATGGCGATAACGGCGGGTATTAAAGGGTTAAGTCTCGCAAAGGGGCGGTACATAGTTGACCGTGTTGTTTGCGGGTCAAGAATTTTTCATCGGTTTGAGCTTGGTACTGACTTACGAACGGCTGAATTGTGGATATCTAAAAAAATATCCGAGGCTATTTCTGGTCGGTATCTTCCTGAATCGAAAACACGATCTTTGACAGTTCGGGATTTGCTTAACGCTTATTGGAATGAACATTTATTCAGTACGTCCCAAGAGTATAAGGAATCACGGAAATTTCATTTTGACCGTATCGATTCTTTTTTTGGATGCCTAATTATTCCTGCGTTCCCGCCAATTCACGGGCAGGTAATGGCCGGGATTCTCACTGCTGGTGATGTAGAGCGCTATATTCATCAAAGGTCAAAGGAAAAGAAAAAAAATGGTTGGTTTATTTCCCCTTCGACGATTCAGGATGAAATAAATGTGCTTGCCCAGGCAATTCATCATTGTATGAAGCGTTCTTCGTCCCTGCGGATTTCCTATGATCCAATTGCAGGGTATTCACGTCCGAAACAAAAAGACCCTGATAAGATTGTTATTGACGAAGGCACCAATGACGGACCTGTATGGCGGGCGATTTATTCAAAGTGCTCTGTATTGGCTCAGCCTTTGGTATTGTGTTTGTACGAAACAGGGATGCGCCCAAAAGAAGTTTTTTTTCTGCGCCGAAGTTGGTTTGTTGAGTGTGCTCCAGATAGATGGATAATAGAATTTCCTTCAGATTTTCAGGAAAAAACATCAAAAGAGCGACGGCGGGTACCTATATCGTTGCGCCTGCTGGAGTCAATAAAGCCAATTTTGCAATCATTAGAGCCTAATGATCTTATTTTCCCATCGCCTCGTACAAAAAAAGAGCGAACACGGCATTGGGGGGCTTTTGGTCGTGCCGTTAAGCGTGTCAGTAAAATGGCCTTTGATGCCTCAAAGTTTTCCGATTATACGGAATTTGCTATATGGACGGATAGGCAAAAGTGGAAAAAAGAAGACGTTTTAATTGCCTGGGAGGTGCGAGGTTTCAACGGGTATGGAGTTACGCCCTATGCTCTGCGTCGAACACGATTGTCGATTTGGGACGCAATCGACGAAAATTGTTCGCGTTTTGTTGCTGGTCACGTATTAAAAAAAGATTGCCACAATTCTAACTATGTTCGGTTTCCACTTCATCGGTTATTTAAATTAGTAGGACTCGATTATAAAAAAGTGGATTTGCGACTGTTTTCTAAAACTGCGTGACTTTTGCGTGACTCGTAGGGTATAAAATGGTTTAAACAAGTATAAAACTTGTTTTATACGGGTTTTTATTTTAAAGGTTATTTGAACAGGAAAGATTTGTTAAAGTCAAGAAATATCATAGAGAAAATAAAAAAGCCTCTTGTTTTTAGCAGGAGGCTTTTTATGGTCGGTGTGACTGGATTTGAACCAGCGACCCCTACCACCCCAAGGTAGTGCTCTAGCCGGGCTGAGCCACACACCGACAGGGCACTAATATAATTTTTAGCTGATTGGGTATCAAGCATAAATCGAAAAACAACACCCTCCCGCCGCTTATTTAATTTTGCAACCGTCACGAATCCGCCACAAATAATATTCTTTTCTGAGAGGGTTCATGTCCGAATGTTTGAGGAGCGATATCGCATTGTCCTTGTTGGCGGTTATCAGGCAGATCATTTGTTTATGGAGTTGCTTTGAAATGGTTTTTGCATGGAGGAGGTCGAATTTTTCCCTGCACGCGTCGACAAAGGGCGGGTAATATGAAAACTGACGGTTGGGTAAAATGCTGTTGGGAGTAAGCGCATAGGGCGGAAGGGAATCGATGAACCCGTATTGCCACTTGACAATATTGGCGTAGGTCCGGCCGCTCTCGTTTTCCTTGCTTGCCATGGAAAGCCGCCGCTTGGTATGTTTGGAGGTTTTCGGCGAAAGTAAACTATCGGGATAAAAGCACAGCGCTTCGTCCAATTCAAGGAACAGGAAATAGGGATTATGCGGAAATTGATTTTCAAGGTCCTTGAAAATGGCCCTCTTTTCCGCGGCTTGGCTCTCTATATACGGTGATAAAAACCGGACCAAATACTGCTTGGCGATGGTGCGGCTATACAGCGCTTCCTGCGCGCATAGTCGAAGATGATTGAGGCCCGTATCGGGATTGACTTTTGATTTTCCGTAAAAACCTAAAATACGCCGCAGAAACCGGGGATATTTTGCCAGAATGCAATTAAAAAGCCCTGAACCCAAATAAGCGTCTTTTATGGAAGGGGCCAAAACAAGGGCCGAGTCCAGGCATTTCAGCGCTTTGACGGCCTGGTTGAGCGCGCTGACGGGGCTGGATTCTATGTCGAGCGTTGCGCGATATCCTCGAATGCCTCCTTCGATGAAAAGCAGCGTTGCGTGCGCGGAATCCGGGTATATTTTGCGCTCGGTCAGCGCAATGCCGTCTTTGTATAAACGGTCGATTTCGCTGAGCGCGCGTTTTTTCAAGGCAAGAGAATCGAATTCGTCATTTTGCACGCGAAGCACGTACGTCGATATCATGAGCAAATAGCTCAGCGGCGCTAGGTCGGATTCCTCTTCAATATCCGTCATTCGAGCCAAGGTCAAAGACGCATGCTCCCAATCATGGTTGCCGACGCATTCGATTGCTATAAAGGCAAGCGAGTCTTGTTGCGGCGTGATTCCGGGATAATGCGTTTGGCCGCTTGCGCTTAGAAGAAAAGCAAGGGCCGCCAGGGGAACCACGTGTAATAAATGAAAGCGTCTTCGCGATATCTTTAAGTACATCACTATAAAATAGCATTTTTACGCGAGACAATGCGCCGCCGACAACGGTCACACGGAAAATCGATCCAAATCGATCCCAAAGGTTTTGGTCCTGATCCCGATGAGCCGCTCGCTAATGCCAAGCTCGCGGGCGGCCTTGGCCATGTTACCGCCGCTTGACTTTAAGGCGTCGACGATCATTTCCTGTTCCAGGGCCTTTAATGCGGCGGGAAGTTTTCCCTGCGTATGCGCCCCGTTTGTTTTCGGGGCCTGAAGGCTTGGGGCCAATTGATGACTGTGGATTATACCGTCCGACGACAAAATGATCGCGCGTTCGATGCAGTTTTGCAATTCCCGCACATTTCCGGGCCAATGATAATGCATGATCATGTCGATTGCCGACGTGGAAATCCGTTTTATGTCTTTTCCCGTTGTAGCGGAAATTTTTGCAATGAAATAGTCGGCAAGCAAAGTTATATCGGTCCGCCGTTCCCGTAAGGGAGGGACATAGATCGGGAAAACATTGAGCCGGAAGTAAAGGTCGGGGCGGAAAGCGCCCTGCTGGACCAGGGTCTCCAAATCGCGGTTGGTCGCGGCTATCACGCGAACGTCGACGGACTTCGTGACGTTGCTTCCGAGCCGTTCGAATTGCCTCTCCTGCAAAAGCCGGAGGATTTTAATTTGGGTCACCATCGGTAAATCGCCGATTTCATCGAGGAATATGGTGCCGCCGTGGGCGGCCTCGAAGCGTCCCTGGCGCGAATGCACGGCGCCGGTAAAGGCCCCGCGTTCGTGGCCGAACAATTCGCTTTCGACCATGGTTTCGGGGATGGCGGCGAGGCTTATTTTTATAAAAGGCCCCGACGCCCTTTTGCCGTTGACATGCAAGGACTCTGCGACCAATTCCTTGCCAACGCCGCTTTCCCCGCGGATGAGCACGGTCGTGTCGGTTTGCGAAACCTGGTGGATGAGCTGGTGGACTTGACGGATTGCATGCGAGGAGCCGATGATTTTACTGCTTTGCATTCGGTCGGTCACCTCGCCGTGCAAGCGGTCGTTTTCGTCGGCAAGCGCGCGCAATTGTTCCAGGGCGTCTCGTCGCATGACCACGGCCTGCGAAATAAGCGACGCCACAAGCGAAAGCAATCTGACGTCTTCGCTGAGCGCGAAGCCCTCCTTGAACTCGCGGTCCGCCGATAGCGCGCCCACGACTTCGTCCTTGACGCGGATAGGCACGCAAACGAAGGACAGTTCCTGGTGGCGCTTTTCAATTTCCTTTCTTCTTGTTTTGGTTTTGTCTAAAAACCGGGGGTCGCCGGACACCTTTGGCACGATCGCGGGCTCTCCGGTTTCAACAACCCGGCCGGTAATGCCTTCGCCGAGCCGGTAGCGGCCCCGCTCCAGTTCTTCATTCGAAAGACCGCTTGCCATGTCGATTTGAATGGAACCGCTTTCACGGTTGAGGATCGTTACCGTAGCGCGAATAAGCCCCATAAACCGGGCCATGCTTTCCAAAACCGGCCGTAAAACCGCGCTCAGGTCCGGATTGCGGTTTAGCGCCTGGGCAATTTCAAAAAGCAAGCGGAGTTCGTTTACCTCGCGTTGCATGGAAAATGAAGAAGATTCATAAAGCATGGATACGGTATCGTCCATTGCCGGGTCCTTTCAAGAAAGACAATCGGCTCTATATTATGCAATTTCCATACCGCATAAAACCGCTCAATTCGCCCCGTTTTTAAACAATTTTGGACAATTATGTGGTTTCGAAGTAACCATGCAACTTTTTTGTATCGCTTTATTATGTTGGGGCGGTTCATGAAAAGCCCATAATAAAAAATCATCCTACCATTCGGTGGGATGGGTCATTAAAAACCTACGGGCAGGTAGGAAATAGCGGTTTATAAAATTATCTCATGTAAATTAGCTAAAATAAATAACGTCTTAGTTAACAAAGCGTTACACAAGCCGTCGTCCGGTTTTTGACAATGTGGCATGGCCGTTGCGTTATCTGTAAATGTCAAGAAAGGTCTAACGTCAATTCACGACGGGAAAAAGGAAAATGCGTTATGGAGGAATTCGCCAACAGTCTCGATAAAATCGTGGAAACGTTCGAGCGTAACATTATCGAAAAAGCGCTGAAAGATGTGAGCGGAAACCAGACCAAGGCCGCATCGGCCCTGGGAATCACCAAGCGTAAAATACAGTATAAAATAGTCAAGTACGGCATCGATTACCTGGCGATTAAAGAAGAGTATGGCGTGCAAGGGCATACGGCGCATTCACGACGACAATTTATTAATGCAAACGAGGACATCAAACACTATCACGGTCATTTGCAGCCGTGATGGAAACAGCAAACGGAAGGAGGCCTCCATGAAGCGGCAGTCAACGCAGCGATCATCATTTTCAGGATAGCGACGAGTAAAATTCGGCGCTTGAAAAAGCGTCAATCTGAAATGTAAACGAATAGTCAATTTTAATCGAGGAGGAAACAATCATGGCTGAACGAAGTGTTCCCAGCATAAAGCCGACGTTGGGATTGATGGGCGCCAGCATGAACGCCATGGCGCTTATCGCCCCCGGGGCGTTCTTATGGATCACTTACCAATTACAGGCCGCCGCAACCGCGCCGAGCGGGGCTTCGGTGGCCGCCGACATCTGGCCCGGCATTTTAGTGGCCCTGGTCGTGGCGCTGCTTACCGCTCTTTCGTATGCCCAACTGGCCAAAATTTATCCACAGGCAGGTTTTGCCAGCGTCACCTATTTCGCGGAAAAAGCGTTCTTGGACAATTCGAAAAAAGAGAAGCGTTGGGCCGCGCCGTCGTCCATGGCGCGCATCGCCAAACTTCTTACGGGTTGGTCGGCGCACTTGTTCTACTGGGTATACCCCGGCGTCATGGTGGCGATGATGGCCACGCTGGTGGGGTTCATTTACAACCAATTTTCCGGAAAAACGCTGTCCAATCCCGTTTTGGTGCTGATCGGGACCGTGTTCGCGTTTGTCACGGGATACGTGGCTTATCGCGGCGTGACCGGTTCCACGCTCACCAACATCTGGATCAATATCATCCAATGGGTCACGCTGGTCATTTTCAGCGCCCTGGCGATTTGGTACCGGATCCATAATCCCCAGCATGTCGCGACCTGGGCCTTTAGCGGAGGACTTGACATTGTCAAGTTCCATTCGTTCAGCGGCGTTTTGGTGCAATCGACCTTGGCCATTCTTATCTTGGTGGGGTTCGAGAGTTGCACGTCGCTGGCGGCGGAAACCAAGCAGCCGGAAAAAAATATTCCTAAGGCCATCATTATCGCGCTTGTCGTTCAAGGGTTGATTGCCTATTTGCTCGAATACTTTGCCGCCGGCAGCATGATCGGCGACAAACTGACCTGCACGACCGGGACCGGCGCGGCGGCCGCAACCGTCACGGCAATGGCGGCGGCATCGGCCTCCGCGGCCCCCATTGGGGACCTGAGCAAACTTATCGGCAACAGCATTATTCCCGGTTTGGGTTTCGGCGTGATGATCACCATGGCAATAACCGTTGCCATTGCCATCATCGGCACGACCCTAAGCTGCATGAACACGGCGGTACGTATCAGTAACGGTATGGCCGAAGCGCGGGAAGTTCCCGAGTTTCTGAGCTTCATGAGCGGGTTTTCCACTCCCCACACGGCCATTTGGGCATTGGTGGTGGTGTCGAGTGTTATCGCCGCGGTCGGCGTGCAATCCGTGGTGGGACTTACCGGAATAACGCTTGCATCCAATTTCGGCACGTTTGTTCTGTATGGACTTACCTGTGTGTGGACCATCGTGGCTTTTAAAAACCGCAAGGATTTTAGCTTCCTTAAACACGGTTTTATTCCCGGACTTGGCGTGATCGTCAACGTAATCATGCTCGTGGCCATCATTTATCTGTATGCCATCGGCAACGCCGATTCCAAGAACGAAGCGAAGATCTGCTTTTATATCGCCGGCGGATGGGCGCTTCTGAGCTTTGTTTACGTCATAATAACCTCCGTGCAAAAAACCTACGGAATAAAAATGATTTCGGCCATGGTGCGGCCTGAAAAAGTCGGGATCCTGGTGGAAGTGCTCAAGGATGAAGATCTTTTGCTCGGAATGACCGTCACGAAAGTCAAAGGTATCGGCAGGCAAAAAGGGCATATTGAGGAAGATTCCGAGCCGATCAACGAACGGATATCCTTTATTCCCAAGGTCCGCGTTGATATGATGGTCAACGACTGGGAGGTCCCGAAAGTCATGGAAATAATGCGCGAAGTCCTCAACACCGGACAATTAGGCGACGGTAAAATCTTCGTGCTCAACGCAAAGGAAGCTATGCGTATCCGCACGGGGGAAAGAGGCGTGTACGCGGTTGCATAATATCACTTATCGGGGCGGACTTGAAATCCGCCCTTATTTAAAACAAGGAGAATACTATGAGAAGGATCGAAGCGATAATTCGCACCGGCAAAGTGGCCGACGTGAGTTCGGCGCTCCATAAGGTGGGATATTCGGGCCTGATGATCTCCGAGATCGAGGGCCACGGAAAGCAGAAAGGGCTTGAGGAGGAAGTGCGCGGCAAAACCTATAAGGTTGAGCTGCTCACCAAGGCGCGCGTTGAGATCATCGTGAAGGACGAGGACGTTGAAAAAATCGTCAAAGCCATCAGCGAAACCGCGCGGACCGGAAAAATAGGGGACGGCAAGATTTTTATCCATCCCGTATACGACGCAATCCGCATCCGTACGGGCGAGCGCGGCGACGAGGCGTTGTAATTTGATTTTCGAAGGGGCGCGGTATTCGCGCCCGTTAAGGCAAGGGCGCGAATACCGCGCCCCAACATAAAAAAAGGAGAAATCATGAAAACGTTTTATCGGTTATTGACAATGGGGCTTTTGGTAATGGCATTCAACAATTTTGTATCGGCCACGCCATCCACCCAGATTTGGATGCCCTCGACCGACATTCAGGGCTTTGGCGTGTTTCATTTGGGATGGGATTCATATATTAAGACTGCGGGTCCGGAAGGGACCGTGACAAACGGCGGAGTAACGGTTGGCGTATTACCCTTCAGCAAAGTCGGACTCGAAATTGGAGTTGATTATAGAGATATCGGAAATTTAAATGGCGGCGGGGTCCAAGGACATTTTTATCCGATTTATTTAAACGCAAAGTTAGGGACGCCGGAGGACGCTTTTTTCAAATACCAGCCGGCAATTGCGATTGGTTCATTCGATTTGGGAACACATTATACCGGAATGGCAACCAATTACAATGTCACGTATGGCCTCCTCGCAAAGAATATTTGGAAACTCGGACGTTTTTCCTTGGGCTATTATCAAGGCAATAATTCACTGCTGCTTGATTATAGCGACAACGCCAAGAAAGACGGAAGCGGAGTATTGGTGTCGTGGGATCGTACCCTTACCGAAATTTCGGACAAATTGTGGATTGCCGTTGAATATATGGGAGCAAAGAATAGCTATGGTGAAGGAAGCGTTGGCGCATCCTACGCCATTACTCCCGACGCGAGCTTTATAGTCGGCTACGATTATTGGAATGATTATAATTCATACAAACCTACTATTACCGTTCAGGTTGATTTAAACCTGCCCGCGGTGCAAACATGGTTTAAAAAGCCTGAAAAGAAATAACAAAGCATAGTGCATTCCCTAAATTCCCCTGCCCGCAAGTACGGGCAGGGGAAATCTTTTAACGCCATTTATTAAAATTTGAAAATTTCGCATGAAAAAAATCGAGGCGAGAATACACGTCCATAAAATAGCCGACGTCAGCGAGGCCCTTAAAGCGGCCGGATTCGGCGGTCAGTCGGTTTCCGGGGCCAATGGTCACACAGGCCCCACGGATCGACCGCAAGACGAAAAATCCTCCGCAAAAGCGACCATTGAAATCGTCGTCGCCGACAAAGACGTCGAGAAAGTCATTATGATCATACGGGAATCGGGCCGGCCTAAAAAAATCGGCGACAACAAAAAATTGCCGCACCCCCTCTACGACGCCATTCATATTCGTTCAGTCAAGTAATGCGACCGGCAGCCACTTCATCGACGGCACGAGACATGTCGCAAGAAACCCCTAAAAAATCATCCACCGCCATGCTTGCGCTCATGGCGCTCGGCATTGTTTTCGGCGACATCGGAACAAGCCCGCTCTATGCGCTGCGGGAATGTTTCGTGGGGCCGACCGGACTAACGATTACAACCGGAAACGTTCTCGGCGTGGTATCCGTCATGCTCTGGACGCTGGTATTGATCGTGTGCGTTAAATACATCGTTTTCGTAATGAGGGCCGACAACCGGGGCGAAGGCGGGATATTGGCGCTCGTGGCGCTGGTGACAAGCCTCAAAGGCGCGTTTCAAAAAAAACATTACGGCTTGTTCGTCACGCTCGGCATTTTAGGCGTTGCTTTGCTCTATAGCGACGGCGTGATAACGCCCGCGATATCGGTCCTGGGGGCGGTTGAGGGGTTGGCCGAGGCCACGCCGCTTTTTCAGCCGTATATAATTCCAATATCGCTCATTATTTTAATCGGGCTGTTTTTGATTCAATCCAAGGGAACCGCCAAAGTCAGCGCGTTTTTCGGCCCCATTATCATCGTTTGGTTCATTGCAATCGCGGTCTTGGGGCTTCGATCCATTTTTCAAAACCCCCGGATTCTGGCTTCTCTTAATCCGTATTATGCAATCAGTTTTCTTCTGAGCGACGGGAAACATAGCTTTGGGGTTTTAGGGTCGGTATTTTTGGCCGTGACCGGAGCGGAGGTCATGTATGCCGACATGGGGCATTTTGGGGCCCGGCCGATCCGGCTTTCATGGTTTTACGTGGTTTTCCCAAGCCTGCTCTTAAATTATATGGGGCAAGGCGCGTTTCTGTTGACCTTGCCTAAATCGGTTGAAAACCTTTTTTACCTCATCGTCCCGGCCAAGCTTCTCTATCCGATGGTCATTTTAGCGAGCCTGGCAGCCATTATCGCTTCGCAGGCCGTTATTTCCGGGGCGTTTTCCCTGGCGCGGCAAAGCGTGCAACTCGGTTTCCTGCCGCGCCTTATCATCCGCCATACCTCGAAAAGCGCCATCGGCCAGGTGTATGTTCCTTTTGTAAATTGGAGCGTCATGGTCGGGGTGATAATCCTGGTATTGATGTTCCGGCAGTCGGGCAACCTTGGCGCGGCCTACGGCATCGCGGTGGCCACCACCATGCTTATTACTGGAATGCTCATCTTGTTCGTGGCCCGCGGCAAATGGCATGCGCCCTGGCCGCTGATCGCGCTTCTCGGGGCGGTTTTTCTGACGATCGACGGCACTTTTTTCGCCTCGAACATCCTTAAAATAAAAGCGGGCGGATGGATCGTTCTTCTCATGGCCTGCGCGATTTACCTTATCATGAAAACATGGCTTGACGGACGCTCCATTCTCAAGGGAAAGGTCGTGGCGGAATCGATTGACCTGCAGGATTTCGTCGGGAGCGTCGGACAAGACCCTCCGCAGCGGGTGAGCGGAACGGCGGTCTTTTTGGCGGGAAACCCTCAGGGCGTGCCCGGCGCGCTTTTGCATAACCTCAAGCACAACAAGATCATGCATGAACATACGGTCGTCCTCTCGGTAAAAACCGAGGAAGTCCCCTACGTATCGGCTGAAAACCGCACCGTCATCGATTATTTAGGCGCGGGGATATATCGCATTATGGCCTCGTATGGTTTCAGCGAAACCGCCGACATTCCCGCGCTCCTTGCCGAAATTCAATTCACTGAACTCCGTTTCGACCCCATGCAAACGACATTTTTCCTGGGCAGGGAAGCATTGGTCGTTTCAGAAAACGGGTTGATGCTCACCTGGAGGAAAAAGATTTTCCTGTTTTTGTCGCATAACTCGCTTAACGCAACGAGCTTTTTCAGGTTGCCCCCGAACCGGGTGGTTGAATTGGGCTCGCAGATTGGGCTGTAAAATCCGGATTAGTAACGCTCTATCCGCTACGATTTGCAAACGCCATGGGCAATCGCCGCGATTTTCCCGACAACGCTGCAAAACCCGTCAAGCTTCTCTTCACTGGCATCGAGCCGGGAATAATCGGCGAAAGAACAAATTTGTTGAAACTTCTCATAGCCGAGTAGTTGGCCGACGATTTTTGCGTCGAGGGTCACGCATTGTTGCAATGAATAAACAAGGTCGGAAATGGTATGGTTTTCAGGAAGAATATTGTTGAAATCACAGGTTGCCATGGCATAGCTTTCGAAGGCCATGGCGATCAGATTATACCTGAGCGGTCCGGCAAAGCGCGGCGGCTTGCCACCGCCGCCTGTTGCCGAGCGTAAATATTTATCACCGGTATCGATCCATTCGGGCCATGCAGTCATGATTATTTGGGTCCTTGCTTGTCTTCGGTTAAATTACAATGCCAGAATTCCATGGGCGCCTCGCATGGCGCGAATCCAATGGACCGATAGAGCCTTTGAGCGTCCTTATTGTCCGTTCTTACTTCAAGCGTCAACCGGCAACATCCGAGCAGCCGCGCATGTTCAGCCGCCTTAAGCAGCAACTGTTTCCCGATGCCTTGTTTTCGAAAATCCCTTTTGACGATAAGGTCGTGAACGTTTAAAAGCGGCTTTGCCCGAAATGAGGAAATATTGACAAATGCAATTATCATACCCGTGAATTCGCTTCCAAGCATGGATAGTAAAATAAGGCACATCGGGTGATTGCATAGTTGCAGAATCAGCATCCGCGCAAGCTCGTCGCTCATTGGGGGCAGCGACCCGCCCATGGGGTCTTGGCGATACTCGTCGATAAGCGAACGCATGGCCTTTTGGTGGTCCAGGCGCTTAAGAGACGCTTGAATTATCCTAAACATATTCGTGTTCCCGACATTGCGCACGATAAATCTTCCTTTATAACGGAACCGGGCGAAAAGCGCAGCGACTAGCCGTTTCTTGAGCGACGCATCCCACAGATATACGGTCAATCAAAACGACACAGGCGATGCGCTTTGCGCCCGGCTTTGGATTAAATAAAGCCGTTTAATTTCATTTGGAAAAAGCGACCGCTTTTTTTGCAAAGCGACTTTCCGCACATGTTCGCACAGTTCACTGGCATTTTCTCGTGAAATATCTATCCCTTGCTCTTGTAATACCCACTGGATTCCCCTGGATCCGCTATGGGTGCCGCCGACGAACGTCGTTGGTTCATGCCCGACTTTTGTTGCGGCGAACGGTTCGAATGACGACTTGTTTTTCCTGAGGCCGTGGCAATGAATGCCCGATTCGTGCGTAAAAATGCTTGCGCCGATAATGGGCTTTTGCGAAGGAATCCGCCGATGCAGCATCGCCGATAATTCCTTGCACGCCGAAACCAGGAGCTTTTGCTTGACGCCAAGCCTAAGCCCGGAAACTCCCTGCGAAGCGCCCATGACCACTTCTTCCAAGGCCGCATTTCCCGCCCGCTCGCCTATTCCGCCGAGCGTGACGCTTACCGCCGAGCCTATTGCCAGGGCGGTAACGGCGTTTGCCGTGGCCATGCCTAGATCGTTATGCCCGTGAAAATCGAGCGCCGCGTTTTTAATCGACCGTTGAATCGACGTCAGAAGTTCCTGCACGGCAAGCGGCGTAAGAATGCCGACCGTATCGGCGATTCGCACGCGGGACGCGCCCGCGTCCATGGCCATTCCCACGAAAGAGATGACCCGGTCGATAGGAGCGCGGGATGCGTCCTGGCATCCCACCGTAACGCGGCTAAAGTCCGCGCGCCCCGCCTCAATTAAATGCTCGAGCGATTCAAAGAGCCTGCGCTCGTTCATGCCGACGGCCGCAAGATGCGCATCCGACAAGGGAAAGGCGATGTGGACCGTATCGCCGCCGCATGCGCGGGCCTCGATGAGGTCGGCCCGGAGCGCCCGACACCAAACGCTTACGCGGCACGCGGGGCCAACCGCTTCGATAACGGCCTGAATGGCTGCCTGCTCGCTCTTGCCCATTGCCGCAACGCCCGCTTCGATTTCGGTTATCCCCAAACCCACCAGCAGCCGCGCGATGCGAACGCGCTGATCTTGACTCAAGGCAATATCCGGGGCCTGCGCTCCGTCGCGCAGGGTCGTATCGATGAGAAGGGCCTTATTCATCATGCAATGCGGTATTCTTCGGCCCCGCCGCCGGATTCGAACGAATTTAAAATCGCGTCGATTTTACCTTCCGTGACTTCCCCATACCAATTGTTTTCCGGGTAAACGACCATGACGGGACCTTTGTCGCAATATTTAAGGCAGCCCGTCATCGATACCACAACGCCCTCAAGGCCCCGGTCCGAAATTTCGGTTTCCAAATAGTTGAGCAGCGAGGGAGCTCCTTTTTTATTGCAAGCGCCCAAAGGCGCTCCGGCCATTCTGAAACTTGCGCAAACGAAAATGTGCTTGTTTGGCTTTTGCATTTTTATGCTCCTTTACAAATGATCTGTTTTGTCATTTTCCGTTCATCTACATTTTAACACCCGCCACCGCTGCGTTGACCATCGCATGCCTTCTTTGCAATAACCGGCGCGCAGGTGCGACCGGAGAATGCCGCTTCAAGCGCATCTTCGACAAGCCCTTCGGTAACGATGACCTTTATTCCCTCTTCAAACAAAGCGGCGATTGGAGGTTCTCCGGCTTGATTCACGATTAATGCGCGACAGTCGCCAAGCGCTCCCGCGATGTTTCGCCACCTATCCAGCCCTTGGCCTATCCGAGGCGCCGCTCTTTGCTCGATGCAGTTTAATCCGGCAGCGGTCTTTTCATAAATGAAAAAGTAGTCGGCCTTGCCTAAGTGCTCGTTAACGAGTAAACCCTCGCGTGAAGCGACTGCAATGTTCGGACGGTCCTGCGTAGGGTCCAGCGGGCCGGCGGCGATTCGGCGAAGCGTTTCGTCGATCATCGGGCTATTTGCCTTTCCCAGAAGGCCCGCGGCGTCGGCCCTGCAGCGCGTGCAATGACGCACTACCGTTGCGTTGCGTGAAGCCTCCCAGCGCACCTTTTGCATGACTTCGTGATCGGGCGCCGCATGCCCCGCAAGTTCGCTTCCCTCCACGGGAATGAAAGCGATGGGATTAAAAACATTCGCCCCGATGGCCGTTACGGCCTTGGCGATGTCGGCAATGTGACCATCGTTAATTCCGGGTATAACGATGCTATTGACTTTTATGGCTATTCCGTTTTCCGACAAAGCGCGTATTCCTTGCTGCTGCCGCTCCCAAAGAAGCATTGCGGCCTCTTCTCCCCTGTAAACATTGCGCTGGAACCGGACCCATATGACGATTTGCGCGCCGATCGCGGGGAGGGTGGCGTTGACGGTCATTGAAACGTGCCTAACGCCGATAGCGGCCAACGCGGGAGCGTAGGGCGCGACGTTCAGTCCGTTTGTCGCAGCGCAAAGCGCGATTTCCGGGTAATGGGTGTGTACAAGATCAAAAGTTTCCAAAGTGAAATCAGGCTCCGCGAACGCGTCGCCGGGCCCGGCTATTCCCACGACCGCCACCGGCCCCGGTTCACTCAGGGCTTCCTTAAGATAATGCAAAGCTTGTTTGGGCGACAAAACCGCCGACGTCACTCCGGGCCTCAGTTCCCCGGCGCAGTCGTAGCGGCGGTTGCAGAACTTGCACTGGATGTTGCACCCCGGCGCGACCGGCAAATGGATGCGGCCATGCAGGGTGGCTGCGCTCGGATTAAAACAAGGATGATTTTCCATAAGGCCTCCTTACATATAACTGTAACCAACAGGGCTTGCCTGCTGGGTGGATTCCAGAAATGTATTGACAACGCGATCATACAACGAAAGCGTTCCTTTATAGCAACTGGTGGCAATGCGCGCGGCTCCAAACCGATCGTGTATTGGGAAACCCACGCGTACCAGAGGAATGCCGAGCGACCGCGCAGCGCGGTATCCTTTGCTCGTGCCGATGCAGAGGTCGATGTTCGCCGTTTGCATCATCGCGTCGATCGTGTCGAAATCCGCGTCATCACAAAACGCAACGTCGCCAAGCATAGCGTCGGTTTTATTTTCAATTAAATCCTCGCGCAAACGCTTTGTTCCCCGCCCTGTAGCGATAACAACCGGTTTCATGCCGATTTCCGCGCACCAGAGCATCAGCGCGGAAACAATATCTTCATCGCCAAAAAGGGCGACTCGCTTGTCATAGACATATTTATTGCCGTCGGCATAAGCGTCAAGCAGGCGTCCGCGTTCTGAAATGGAGGGGACGGGCGTTTTACGACCCGAAAGCCCGGAAAGCATTTCATAAAAGCAATCCGACGCTTTGATGCCGATGGGTATCGACATATGCATGACCGGAAGGCCGAACTTGTCCCTGAGCAGTTCCCCAGCGGGGCGAAGCGTGTTTCCCGCTCCAAGTTCAATGGCCGCCTGCGCTCCTCCAATTGCCGAAAAGTCCCGCAAGGTCGTGCCACCGGGGGCTATCGGCGTAAATTGACTCCACGCTTCTCCGTCGAGCGTTAGCGAATAATCAGGTATCATTATTGATTGCAAACCGTATAGGTCGAGAGTTTCCTTGATTATTCTAATATCTTCCGGCGACAGCATGGGCGGCAGCACCGCAACATCACAGGCAAAAGAGTTTTTTTCGCCTAATGTTTCAATGGCCTCTTTAATGGCCTGATGGTATCCGGCTTCATGCCCGCCGCTATAGGAAGGCGTTGATATCGTGACAATTGCCGGGATTTTTCCCGGCTCATGATCGGCAACGTACTTGCGGACCCATTGTTTGACGTCGTCGCCGATGGTTTCGGAAAGACAGGTCGTGCAAACGCCTATGATCGACGGATTGTATTGACTAATAACGGAATCAAGGGCCTTGCGCAGGTTTTCATTGCCGCCAAAAATAGCCGTAGTTTCGTTAAAACTCGATGAGGCGACATCCACGGGTTCGCGAAAATGACTGATAAGATATCTGCGTATGTAGGTTGAGCATCCTTGCGACCCGTGGATGATGGTCATTGCGCCCTCAATTCCCTTGAAGGCAAGGGTTGCTCCGAGCGGGGCGCATACATTGCAGGGATTGACAACGGCATATTCGTGGTTTCGCGCTTGTTCATTCATACGGCGTTCTTTCTGAAGGGCATTAATTTCCATACCGGAGAATTGACGGTTGCGCTGACTTCCCGCGCAAAATTAACCATTCCCTCAAAACCGGCAAGTTTGATTTTGCGTTCGTGGTTATGGTCGCAAAACCCTACGCCGAGCTTATAGGCAATGGGTCTCTCCTTGACGCCTCCGATCAGAAGATCGATCGAACGCTCGCGCATGAATGCCGAAAGCTCAAGCGGGTTCGTATCGTCGATGATTATTGTCCCGTCGTCGCACACGCTCTTTAGCGCCTCATAATCCTGTGGGGAGCCAGTTTGGGTCCCCGCAATGTGCGTAGACATTCCAAGAAGCCGCAGTGCCTTAACAAGTGATATTGCTTTGAACGCCCCGCCCACATAGAGCGCAGCGCGTTTGCCGGTGCAAAGAGTTCTGTATGGTTTGATTTCCTGAAGCGCGCGGGCGATTTCTTCTCGAACAAGCTTTTGCGTGTTTTCGATGATTGCTTTGTCCCCGAAAAAATCGGCGACGTCGTAGAGCGCTTGCGACGTATCGTCGAGCCCGAAAAAGGAGGCGCGGATAAACGGCGTACCGTAGGTTTCTTGCATTGACTTGGCCACATACATCATGGAACCGCTGCATTGAACGATGTTAAGCGCCGCCGCATGCGCCCCGCGAATGGTGTCGATCCTGCCGTCTCCGGTAAGAGTGGCGCACACTATTAGTCCCATGCGTTTAAAGTAATCGGCTATAAGCCAGGTTTCTCCCGCAACATTAAAATCGCCAATGAGGTTCACGCTGAGCGGTTGTGCGGGGGCCTTGACTGTCCCGATAAGCGTTAAAAGCGCATCGCAGGCCGCTCGGTACCCGTCCTTTTTTGTGCCTTTAAATCCCTCGGAATACACGGGAACAACCGCAATGCCGGTTATGGCGCTTACTTCTTTACACACAGCGTTAATGTCGTCGCCGATAATCCCGACCAAGCACGTTGCATAGACGAAAGCCGCTTTTGGCTTGTATTCGTCAATGAGCTTGATAAGCGCGGCACGGAGTTTCTTTTCTCCGCCGAAAACAATGTCATCCTCGCGAAGGTCGGTGCTGAAACTCAACCGATGAAGCTCCGGCCCGCTCGACATTGCGCCGCGAATGTCCCAGGTATACGAGGCGCATCCTAAAGGACCATGTACCAAATGCAGCGCATCGGCAATAGGGTAGAGCACTACGCGCGAGCCGCAAAATACGCACGCTCGCTGGGAAACCGAGCCGGCTGCGCTCGGCTTTTCGCAGGACAAAGCATGCGTGTCGCTTCCTTTGCGAAACACCTGATTGTGGCGTTCGTCGAGGACACTAATTTTTGGTTGTGTAGTCATGGTTGGCGTCCTTTTCGAATCGTCGCCCCCTAAATCCCCCGCAGGGGATTTAGGGGGCGTAATTTCCCTACATCGCTAATTCAAACTTTTCTTCCGGAGCATCGCGATCCTGCCTGTCGAGGAGCGCGTTAAGAATTCTTTCCGTCAACCGCATGACGCCTTTATAACCCACGAGCGGAAAATATTGATGCCCGACCCGGTCGTAAATCGGGAACGCGCACCTGATAAGCGGTATATCTTCGTCGCGCGCCATGTATTTGGAATACGTGTTGCCGAATATCAGATCCACCGGTTCATTTTTAATGAGTTGATGCATGTAAAACAGGTCCGACGCTTCCTTGACGTTAACATCGGTGGAACTCGTGGCCTCCTGGATGCGCTTGATGAATTTTTTACCCGGAGTCCCGGTGACTACATGACGAACCAACATACCGATGTCCGTCAGGAATTCGGCAAGCGAAACCAAATGGTCCGGGTCGCCGATGAGGGCGACTTTTTTGCCGAAAAAGTATTGCTGCATATCGGTAATTATGTCGACCGCCTGTCCGCGTTCAAACTCCAGTTCATCGGGAACCGTGCCGCCTCCCAAGCGGAGCGCATTGACAAATTCGTCGGTGGCGCGGATACCGATGGGCAGTTGTAATATTTGGCAAGGAACCTTGCATTTCACATCAAGTTGTTTGGCTCCGGGGCCGGACGCTATGGGACCAAGCGCAATGGTCAGTTGGCTGTCGCCCGTGCTTATGAGTTCGCGAACGGTGGTTCCGCCCTTGGGATACATTTCGTAACTCCCGGTTATTGGCCCGTTAAGCACACCCGACGTATCGGGAAAAACAACCGACTTAATGCGCATGAGTTCGGCAATGCGCTTGATTTCCGCCATGTCCGACGGCTCGACGTAACCGGGAATTATATTGACCTGATTTAATTTCTCGCCTTTTTTCGTCGAAAACCCGTCGACCATGCCTTTTACCATATTGCCGAACCCGGTAACATGCGACCCCACGAAACTCGGCGTGCTGGCCTTGATGACATATTTACTGGCAGGAATTTTTCCTTCTTCCTGCGCCTTTCCCACGATTTGGGAAACGTCGTCGCCGATGGTTTCCGAAAGGCACGTCGTATGCACGGCGATGATATCCGGATCGTAAATGGTAAAAATATTATTGATGGCCTCTATAAGGTTCGCTTGTCCGCCGAAAACGGAAGCTCCTTCGGTAAACGAACTGGTCGCCGCCATGACCGGCTCCTTGTAATGGCGCGTCAAGGCGCTGCGGTGATAGGCGCAGCAGCCCTGCGATCCGTGGCTGTGCGGCAAACACCGGTGAATGCCGAGGGCGGCATACATCGCACCGATGGGTTGACAGGTTTTTGCCGGTTGTATGGTGAGCGCCTCGCGCTCGACGATTTCTTTTGGTGTATGCCTGAGTAACATTTCAAGTCTCCTATGTTATAATGCACGTTTTTCTTTACCTCATTCTCCCTTCTCCTTACCAAGGAGAGGGGGAGCCGCTTCGGCGGGGGTGAGGTATTTCAGTCGCAACCATAGGTTGCGGTCAGCTCCGGCGCGCCTTTCCACGGCGGCGTTACAAGTCCCCAAACCCGTGTGTTGACCATACGATCAATTTCGCGATAAAAGTTTATTGCCCCTTGAAAACCTGCATAAGGGCCGCTGTAATCGTAGCTATGAAGTTGCTTTAAAGGAACCCCGTATTTTTGTACCACATATTTTTCCTTAATTCCGGCGCAGAAAATATCGGGATGATAATGCTCGATGAGCAACTCCATTTCATGATGGTTAAGATCGTCGATGATTAATGCCTTTGGGTCCATTTCCGGCATCATGCCTTCATATTCGCCGAATTGAATGCCTTCGGCCGTGAGCGCTTCCAGCTCCTCCTTTGATTTTCGCGGTTTGTACAACACCGGATCAGCCTCAACTTTAATCTCTTCGATATTGCGGGAATCCGCGTCAACCTTAATACTCGGGAGCACTTTGCGTCCTTCGTAATCGTCGCGATGGGCAAATTCATACCCGGCCGCAACGGTCTTCATGCCGAGCTCGCGGAAAAGCTCCTGATAATGATGTGCGCGCGAGCCGCCCACAAAGATCATGGCTGTTTTGTTTTTGCACCGTTCCCGTATTATGTTTCTCACCTTATCGACTTTGGCCATTTCGTCTTCGCAAAATTTCTCGGTGCGGGCCACAAGGTCGGCGTTTCCGAAATACTTGGCTATTTTGATAAGCGATTTTGCCGACGCTTCGGCGCCGATGAAATTGACCTTGAACCATGGTATACCGTACTTTTTGTCCATCATTTCGGCCAAATAGTTGATTGACCTATGGCACATGACCACGTTTAAATCCGCGGTATGGGCGCTGGCGAATTCCTCATAGCTCGAATTTCCTGAAAAGGTGGAATGCAGCGTGATGCCGCACGCCTCGAAGAGCCGCTCAAGCTCAAAGGCGTCGCCGCCGATGTTGTATTCGCCCAGCATATTGACGAGATAATCGCCGTCTTTTTTAATGTCCAAAAGCCCAACCACATCGGTGAATACTTTATTGTTTGCAATGTGATGTCCGGCCGATTGGCTCACGCCTTTATATCCCTCGCAGCTAAAACCGAAAATGTTGACGTCGGGATATTTCGCCTCCATTTCGCGGGCAACCGAGTGTACGTCGTCGCCGATGAGTCCCACGGGGCACGTGGAGAATATCCCGAGCGCCTTCGGATGGAAGATTGCGATCGCCTCTTCAATGGCCTGCTTCAGTTTTTTCTCCCCGCCGAAAATGATGTTTTCTTCCTGCATGTCGGTCGACAATGCATAGGGCATATAATTGGGAGAGTCGTCGGTGGGCGGCCGGGTCTGATTGCGGCGCGTAAGCCAACTGTAAAAACCGCACCCGATGGGCCCGTGCGTAATTTGCAAAATGTCGCGCGTGGGTCCGAGCACCACGCCTTTACAGCCTGCATAGGAGCAGCCGCGCATGGTTATGATGCCGGGAATTGTGCGCGCATTGGCCAATATTTCGGGCGACTTGTTGTCGGGGCCGGGTTCATTGATAAGGATCTGCTTGCTCCTTTTGCGCGCGACCTTTACCGGTAAATTTTCAACGAGTTTTTCGGTAAACTCGGTATCGACAGTTGTATCTTTCAGCATTGTATGATCCTTTCATTCGTCAACAACATAAACTCAGGTTAACCGACGACTTCCTCGCCGTCTTCGCCGGTCCTCACTCGATACGCTTCAAGTAGCGGAACAACGAATATTTTTCCGTCACCGGATTTTCCGGTTTTGTTGATGGATATAATAGTATCGACAATCTTTTGAACCTGCTTGTCGGGCGCCATGACCGTAATGATGCGCTTGGGTATCAGCCGCTGGGACTGCCCGAGCAGGGCTATCGCCTCTTCATAGCCTTTTTCAGCGCCCTCAAGAAGATTAAGATCAACGATCCCTTTTCCGCGACCAAGGCATTCGCGGGCATGGAATGAACTTATTCCAGCGTCGGAAAGCGCGCGTTTGGTCTCGTTGATTTTATTCATGCGGATAATAGCCATGACTTCCTTCATAATGCCGTCTCCTTGCTTTCAGTCGCGGCGGTCTCCTTGATGCCGGAACTGACGGTATAAATTTCCAGAACAGGCGTTACAAAAACTTTCCCGTCGCCAAACGAGCCTTTTTGACCGGTGCGCGCCGTGTTAATGACGGTTTTGATCACAAAGTCTTTGTCTCTGTCGGGAACCACGGTTATCAGCATTTCCTTTGGAATTTCGTCATAGGTCACTTCACCGATTTTTATGCCCCGCTGTTTACCGCGGCCCACTACGTTGAGTTTGGTGACGGCGGGGTATCCGGCTTCCATGAGCGCGGCCAAAACAGCGTCCGTCTTTTCAGGACGGATTATTGAACGTATCATTACCATGGTAATATCCTTTCTTTAATTCCGGTTTGCGTTTACCTTTTGATAATTTCACCTCAATTTGCAATGCCGAAGTCTATGAGTAATTTTTCCAAAACATCCTGAGACATTACTTTTGGTATGACGAACATATCGTTGCCGTCAATTTTCTTGGCGAGCGTGCGATACTCATCGGCCTGCACATGGGTCGGCTCGAATTCAATAACCGTTTTGCGGTTGATTTCGGCCTTTTGAACCATGTTGTCACGCGGCACAAAATGGATCATTTGCGTACCGAGCTTTTTTGCAAACGCATCGATCATGTTTGCTTCGTTGTCAACTTTGCGGCTGTTGCAAATGATGCCGCCAAGGCGAACGACGCCGTTTTCGGCAAATTTGGTGATACCTTTGCAAATGTTATTCGCCGCGTACATGGCCATCATTTCCCCGGAACATACAATGTAAATTTCCTCGGCTTTACCTTCCCGGATAGGCATGGCGAATCCACCGCACACCACGTCGCCGAGCACATCATAAAACACATAATCCAGCTTCTCGCTTGGGGCGTAGGCGCCCAACTGTTCGAGCAGGTTAATGGAGGTTATGATGCCGCGACCTGCGCAGCCTACGCCGGGCTCAGGGCCGCCCGACTCCACGCACACGGTATTGCTGAATCCCGTTTTGCGGATGTCTTCCAAGTCAACATCCTCCCCCTCGTCGCGAAGCGTCTGTAAAACGCTTTTCTGGGCGAGGCCCCCCAAAAAAAGCCGCGTGGAATCGGCCTTAGGGTCGCATCCGACCACCATGACCTTTTTTCCCGATACCGCAAGCCCGGCAACCGTGTTCTGCGTGGTCGTGGATTTGCCGATCCCGCCTTTTCCGTAAATGGCAACTTTTCGCATATGTCCGCCTTTCCCGCTAAGATTTACAGTTTACGCGGCCGATTATTGTCGTAGGTGGTTCCGATGTTTCGGCCGCGCACCCTGTTTTGTTACGCCCCTATGGTATTGCAAAGTGCATGCCTGATTTTATTCAAGATCGACAATATTTACGTATGCGATCAATATCATAGGAAGACGGATGGTGCGGAGTTGAGCGCAGTCTGGAATGGGAAAGGTATTGTTGACGACAAAAATGTCTTAAAGTTGACAAAGGGATGATTATGAAAGCCCTAAAACAATCGTTTGGGGTTGATTCCTATAGAGACCATCATGCAACTGACAATAATGTCGCGGTAGCGGGGCAAACTTACAAAATTGCTCGTACAATGGCGCAATTTGAAGTGGCCTTTATTCCGTTACGGGTTATTATCGGTTTGCCTGCGTAAGCTAACGACCAAATTCTAATTCTTCCAATTCTCGATCTTTAGTCCCGAAATTCGCCGAAATTCTTTTTCGTCATGATGGCTCCCTTTGGTTATACCATAATGTATTAAAAAAGATGCAAAGTCATTATAAAAATAGGGTTTAAATAAACATGTTATGTCATAAACAGTATAGTATTTTTGACATTTTATGTTTAAAATGGTATATTAATGGTTGTAGATACAGTGTGTTAATTGCTTTTAATAAGGGTAACCAATGTTTCAACGGAATCTTTTACAGTCACTTTTGCTATGGAAGATTAAAAAGAACCGGCTTCCGCTTATCATTCGCGGCGCCCGTCAAACCGGCAAAACGACCTTGGTAAAAGAATTCTCCCGACAATTCGCGACCTTTATTTATTTGAACCTGGAAAATATCGATGACAGAAAATTAATATCGCCATCATTTACGGACACCATTGCCGCTCTTGAATTTCGCGCCTCCAAAAAAATTATCCCCGCTTCAACGCTTGTGTTCTTAGATGAAATTCAGGCTTGTCCCGACGCCGTTTCCTTGCTGAGGTTTTTTGCGGAACAAATGCCGGACCTCGCGGTAGTCTGCGCAGGTTCGCTTCTGGAAGTTCGGTTGTCGCAAAAAACAATTTCGTTTCCAACCGGCCGGGTGGAATATTTGTTTTTGACGCCGATGTCTTTTTCCGAGTATTTGCTTGCAAAAGGAAAATCTTCATACGTTGAAGCGCTATCGCTCGCGTCCCTAGCACTACCGCTTCCGGTGCACCGAATGATAATGGAAGAATACGCTCTTTATATACAGATCGGCGGTATGCCGGCAGCAATACGGGAATTTATGGAAAGCGGCAGCCGGGTGGGAGTGCGAACGCTTCATGCGAATTTATTACAGTCGGTATTGGATGACGTAGGAAAATATCTGCCGAAAGCGGAATCAAAATATATCGAGATTGCATTGGATGGAGCGCCCGCCAATTGCGCGCAACGGTTGCACTTTGAGAATTTCAACAATTCACAATTTAAAAGCAGGGAAATGAAGAACGCATTTTCAATGCTCCAAAAAGCATTCCTTGTCTATTGCACGTACCCTGTAAATTCGGCGGTTTTGCCGATGGTACAGAACTTCCGCAAATCGCCGAAATTGTTTTTTTATGATATCGGCATGATGAACAGCAGAGTGGGCATGCCGCTTACCTTCGATGTTTCTTTAACCGATTGCGGGATGCGCGGCGCCATTGCCGAACAATTTGTTTTTCAAGAGCTGTTGTCGGCGTCGCATCAGCTTCCGCATATACCGGTTTTCTGGACGCGGGAATCGGGCAATAGCAACGCTGAAATTGATTTTTGCGATCAATGGAACGATTTTATAGTTCCCATGGAAGTAAAGTCCGGTGCTAGCGGAACGCTGAAATCCCTTGGGATGTTCATGTCCCAAGCCCCGGAGCGCGTTGCCATACGGTTTTACAATGCGCCGCCTTCGGTGCAAAAAAACGTTTCTACCGGGGTAGGAAAAGAATTTACTCTTATAAACCTTCCGCTCTATTATGCATGCAATTGGAAACCGGTGTATGAAAAAGTCGTCGGTGAGTTGAAGCCTTTGTAAAACCAATACGAATGGGTTTTTCCCGGATCACGTTCTATTGGCCGAACTGTATGATTAAGCCCCCGATAACAATGAGCATAACCCCGGCAACCGTTGTAATCGAAACATGTTCCTTAAACACGAATCGACCGAACAAAATACTGATGAGCGCGAAAACCGCCACGTATGTTCCTAATAATTTTCCGAAATCCCACTTGAGGACATTTACGACAATGCCATAGAGAGCAAGCATCGCGCATCCCGACAAAACAAGAATAACGCGGGAGCTGCGCAATCCCTTACGAATTATCGCGTCGCCGCCCGCTTCCAAAAGCGCCGCAACAATAAATATCGTCCAGACGGCCAAATATTTCATACGGCCCTTCCGCCTTTCGCAATCCGGAAAATAAATAGGTCAGGCGCTTTTTTGATGGGGGAAATTAAAATACTGTGAATAATCGATGCTCAGCCGCTTGATCTTGTATCGGGCCATGCGAAGGGTAATGCCCAGCTCTTTTGCCGCGGCCGTCATGTTGCCGCGGGTGTGCTTGAGGGCGTCGATAATCATGTCCCGCTCGATCGCCTCGACGCGCTCCGTCAATTTTCCGCTCGCCTTGATTTCGCCGAGACTCGGAATTTGAAGGGTCGGGGGCAAGTCATCGCCGTGGACCACCCCGTTAGCGCAAACGATCACGGCGCGCTCCATGCAGTTTTCGAGCTCGCGGATGTTTCCCGGCCAGTGATAGGCCATCATCATGGCAATGGCGGGCGTTGAAATCCGCCTGACTTTTTTCCCCGTTTTCGAAGCAAGGCGTTCAACGAATTTGTTGGCGAGGGGAAGTATGTCCTCCTTTCGCTCGCGAAGGGGCGGCAGATCAATGGGAAAAACATTGATGCGGTAATACAAATCCAATCTGAAGCGGTTCTGTTTGACGGCCTCTTCCATGTCGCGATTGGTCGCGGCTATCACGCGAACATTGGCGCGCATCGTTTTATTGGACCCGACGCGCTCGAATTCGCGCTCCTGCAAAAACCGCAGTAATTTCGCCTGCAACGACGGTGAAATCTCCCCGATTTCATCGAGAAAAAGCGACCCTCCCTCGGCCTCTTCGATCCTTCCGATGCGTGTGTAAAGCGCTCCGGTAAACGCGCCTTTTTCATGGCCGAAAAGTTCGCTTTCGAGCAGGTTTTCATTGAGCGCCGCGCAATTGACTTTTATGAGCTTTGCGCTTGCCCGGCCCGACTGGTAATGGATGGCGTCGGCGATAAGTTCTTTTCCCGTGCCCGATTCGCCGCGAATGAGCACCGTTGTGTCGGCCCGGCTCACCTGATGGACCCGCAGATAGACATTGTGCATCGCCAATGAATTGCCGACGATGTTCTCCGGCCGAAAGCTTTCCCCCAATGCCTCCCGCAAACGCGAATTCTCCAGCTCCAGGGCTTCTCGTTCCCGGCGAGCCGCGCGCCGGGCCATTACGCTATGGGCGATCATGCTTGCCGTGATATTCAAAAGCTGCTGGGCCTGCATAAGCTCCATGCTCCCGTTATGGGCGGGTATGTCGACCGCAAGCACGCCGAGGACTTCATTGCCTATTTTAACCGGAATGCAAATAAAACCGACGTCGTCAACGTTTGATTCCCGGCGATGATGAATGCGATCGCGAAATTCCGGTTCTTCAGATATATGCGGTATAACGGCCGGCTTTCCCGTTTCAACGACTTTGCCCATGACGCCTTCGCCGAGGCGGTATCGGGCATTGGAATCGATGGTCGCGGTCCTGCTTCGCACCGCTTCAACCGCCAGTTCCAGCGTGTTGGTGGTAAGCAGCATGATGGTCCCGCGTTGCAGATGCAATTTGGTTTCAAGGACGTCTAATATTTCCACCAACATTTCCTGCTCTTGCGAATGGACCGCGATAATGTCGGCGATTTTCGATAAAGCATCGAGCTGGGGTGAGAGCAGCATTGGAAACCGTCTGTGAAAAAGTTTAAATCCTTGCAATGCACCATAATAATGCAAAACGTATGCCACGCTTGCCGCTCCGCAACAACAAGGGCTTACAGAGGAAAATGAAACAATTTTGTGTAATTATGATGAAGGGAATACGAAACTGTTGTAATACGATGCGCCGCCTGTTTTCACGCGATTCGGAGCATATCGCGGATGAATGGCGGAAAACCGAATTTCCATGATTTTAAAAGAATAGTTTTTAAATAAAAATTATTTATTCTTTTTTTTGCTAAACAATTTTATTCAAAGTCTTAATAATATCAATATGTTATATTAGCATTAATATAATGATTAAAAGAAAATTACTAAACAATTATTTGCAATTTTATTTTTTTTTGCTATATTATAGGTTAGACCCGCCATAAGGCGGAAAAAACTTTAAGGAGGTGTACATGAAGTCTAAGATTTTTTTCTGCGCGGCAATTGTCGCGGTTTTCGCCGCAGGTCTTTTTCAAGCGCAAGCGGCGTCGTACAATCTTACTGTATTGGCCGACAAACAGGTGCGTCCATGGGACCATTTCGTTGAGCGGGGTATCGCCACCGACCATATGGCCGGGGCAATCATGACAGCCTATGGAAGGGGCTGGGGCACGACCTTGGATGCGGCGCACTCGCAGGGAGGTATTCAATTTTTTCGCGGGCATGGGATTCTTAACGATGAAATCGGCGTTGTGACTGCCGCCACTGCCACTTCGCTCACCCTGAACTGGACACGCTTCGACTCCGTTTATAACCAGCGCATACTTGAAGGCATGCGGCCGTGCCTCGAAATAAGCTGCACGCCAACGCCTCTAGCATCAGGGACCCAAATGGTCACCGTATCTTACAAAGCCAATAAAAGCCCTCCAACCAAATACGGATGGGGCCAGTGGGAAAACCTCATGGACAGCATCGTAACGCATTGCGAAAAAAAATGGGGCGTCAATGAGGTCCGCAAATGGTTCTTCGAAGTCTGGAATGAACCGGACTGGTGGTATATCGATTTTAGTCCCGATTATGTCACGCTCTACGATTATACGGTGGCCGGCTTGAAAATGGGGGATTCGCTTATAAAAGTAGGCGGCCCGGCCGCTGAAGGCGGTAATACTTTTGGGGGCGGAAATGATTTTGCCACGCTACTCACCCATTGTCATACCGGCAAAAATGCCGCTACGGGAGGGACCGGAGCGCCGCTGGATTTTCTTGCCTATCACTGGTACGGCGCTGGCAATGGTACGGACCAAAACGGCGACATCGGCATGTATCAAAAATTTATTTGGACCAACCTGAACTCATCCTATAGCTGGTATAAAGGCCTTGTCATCTGCGACGAACAATCATGTACGAACTTTAACCAGGCCACAATACAAGCCGGGACCTGGCTGGCCTTTGCGGCCAAAGAGCTGGTTGCCAATGGCCCGCAGTATCCGCCTCCTTATATGCTCGACCATTGGACGGTTTCCGATTTATATGAAGAAAGCGGCGCCGATCCGAGCGGCCCTACGGGTCCTAGCGGAAGCATGTCACTCTACAGCCGGGGAAGCTTGGCATATCCTAATTCATGGGACATTGGAAAGCCCCCTATTAATGCGTATAATTTGCTGAAACGACTGGGTGCCATGGAAGATTCTTCCTCCGGCGGCGTGGCCGCCAACGCGGATGGCGTTAATCTCATCGCCACCTCCGACAGCTCGAACAATTCCATCCAGGTGCTCGTGTACAGCTTTTTCAAGAGCGGGGGCACTTCGACCACCGACAATATTACGCTGACCATCAACAATATTCCCTGGGCGCCTGGACCGGTGCGCGCGGAGCAATTCCTGTTCGATGCGACGCACAGCAATACGTCGTACCCATGGACGCAAGCCGGTAGTCCGGCATCTCCTAGCAATGCGGTATGGGACCAGATGAAGGCCGCGTCTGCGCTGCAGCATTACGATTCAGTGACCACGCAGACACTGACGGCCAAGACCTTTACCAAGACCTTTCCGCTTAATTATTACGGCATGACGCTGCTTACGCTGACGAATCCAAACGCGTCAGCGGTCGCTAAACCGGCAAGCGCGGTAAAGGCCATGGAAGCGGTTGCTTGGCGGGCGGATATCAAAAGCGGAAAACTCATGCTCACGGTGCCTGAGCGGGGTTTATATAAAGTCGGGCTCTTTACAACGGGCGGAAGAAAAATGTTCGAATCGCGCGATCTGTATACGGGCAACGTAAACCTTGACCTGCCGAAAATTCCGGCGGGCGTTTATGTCATTCAATGCGCGGGTACGAATTACTCTCTTGTCAAACAAGTAGCGGTACGGCAATAAACGAAACGGACAAAAGTTCTTCGAGGGGCGCGGGGCCCGGGCAAACCGGGAATTCGCGCCCCTCTTTTTTTTGTTATTTCCCAACGCGGTCCCCAACACATAGTATTTTTTCATTTATGATCACCATCGAAAGCGTCTGGCGTCCCGACGAAAAAATTTTTTTGACCCAACTCGGCGGCCTGATCGATGTGGAAACGCTGCGCCGCTGGAAGGCGCTTTTGAGGCAAACGTTTCAAAAAATAGGGCCCAACGAGCGGTTTAAGTTCATTTCAGATTTGTGCGGCTATCAACCGGCAAGCCAGGAGGTGCACCGGGAGATGCGCGAAGTCGTTCCGATCGTGCTTGCCTCCTATGGATTTCGAAGCGTCCTGCTTGACATATATGAAGGCATCGAGGTCAAGCTCGGCAACATCCGGGGAATAAACTGCTACGCCGTGGCCCATGTGCACCACGACCGCGAAAAAATGGACGGGTTCGACGAGCGGTTCGGGCTGCCCGCCGAACGGTTTTTTTCGGACCTTGACACTGCGCGCGAATGGGCGCGCATGGTCGGCTAAGTCCGGCCGCCGGTACTTACGGGCGCGGGGGAAAAACCGATGAACGAACAAGGCCGACGATTTACGCTTAATTTTCCCGAAATGGACGCGCAACACGATTACCTCTACGACCTGTTTGATATGATCGAACCGTCTTCGGCGGTGGTCAATCATGCGGCGACGAAAGCGCTTCTTACGGAGATCGAGCGCTCGATCATGTTCCATTTTTCATGCGAAGAGCGGCTCATGCGGACATATAATTTCCCGAATTTCGCCATCCATCAATCGGACCATGAACAGGCGGAGGCACGGCTTTTGGAATTTATCGAGGACTTCGAGTCAAGCAAGCTCAACCCTTCGGCGCTGCGGAAATTCCTGGCAAATTGGTTGTGGGAACATAGTTCGGCAAGCGACGTCGAATATGTTGCATGGGTCAAGAAACGGCGGAAGGAAGCGACCGGGAAGGCCTAAAACCTTAACGAATGGAGACGGATTCATGAAACGTTTAATACTCGGCGTGTGCGCGATCATCGGGTTCGCGTCACCGCAAAATGCCGTGATGGCCTCGCCCGCAGCCGATGATCTGATCAGAATGGCCCGGTCGGGGGTCGATGAAGAAGTGCTGAGCGCGTATATCGACGCCTCGCCCGACACTTATGATTTAAGCGCCGACGATATCATTACGCTCAAAGACCTCGGGGTCCCTTCAAAGGTCATCAAGGAGGCGCTTGGCCACGGCGCGCAAACCGACACGGCCGCGCAGGGCCTGTCCTCGGTCCAGCCCGCGGGCTCAGCCTCTGAACAGGCCCCGCAGCAGCTCGTTCCGTCGTCCGCGGCTTTGGCCCCAGCCCCGGACGACCAGAATATTTCATTTTTCTACGAGGCGCTGTACCCCTACGGCAATTGGCTCGAAGTCGACGGTACTTGGTGTTGGCAACCCAACGCCGCAACCGTGAGCGTTGATTGGGCGCCGTATTGCCGCCACGGCCACTGGGTTTTGTCGGATTGGGGATGGTTTTGGAATTCCGATTATTCATGGGGATGGGCCCCGTTTCATTACGGTCGTTGGTTTCGCCACCCCGTTCATGGTTGGTGCTGGGTCCCGGACAATGAATGGGCCCCCGCCTGGGTCGCTTGGCGATGGGGAGAAGGCTATTGCGGTTGGGCGCCGCTTCCTCCGCGCACCCGTTTCGACCGCCATGGCGGGTTTTATTTCAACGACAATCCCGCGGGCGCGGACTTTGAATTCAATCTTGGCATGAACGATTATTTTTTCGTTTCAGCCGGGCATTTTTGCGATCCGCACCCCTGGGTCAATATGGTCCCTTCGGTGCGCGTTGAAGAAGTATACCGCAAAACGGCCTTTATCAAAGGTTCCTACGGCGTCGAAAACAACCACCTTGTCAATCGCGGCCCGTCGGTGGCCGAAATTTCAAGGGCCGTAAATAAACAAATCAAGGCGGTAAGCGTGGTTTCCAACGCCATCAAGCCGGGCCAACCGATCCCGCGAAACTCCCTGAGGGATAATCAATTGGCGGTTTTTAGACCCGTCCTGGCTTCCACCGCCCCCAAAACCCCCATTGCTGTTCGGTCAATACTGGAAAAAAGGGCGCAAAACGTTCCGCGCGGCGATAATGCCGTGGATGAGAAGCTTATTGCGCGTAGAAAGATCGCGTCGGAACAAACCATGAAATCCCAGCAAATGAACGCCGAAAGCTCCCACCAGGAGGAATCTCGACTGCAAAAAGCCTCGCAAGCCGAGGCCGACAATGCTAAACGGGCGCAACTGGAGGCGGAGGCAAAAATAAGGTCCATGCATGCACGGGAATCCGAAAATCGGGTGGCCAGCATGAAACGATGGAACGCCGCGGCGCAACAACAGCCCCTCATCATTCCCCAGTCAAGGGCTTTGCCGCGGCAATCCGCTCAAGACCGGGAGTCGATCCAAGTCCAATTACGCAAGCAAATTATCAATGAAGCGAACATCGAACAACAGCGGCAAGGCGCGGCGGAACGGATGGTCCGGGAACCTGCGGTGAAACAGAGGGCGCCTGAGGCGCGGGAAAAGAACGGACGGGACGGACGCTGAGATTTGATGATAGTATAAAGCTTGATTAAACGTAAAAAGACGTCTTTCCCTTTAGGAAAGACGTCTTTTTACTAAGTTTATTTCTATGCAAACAACCGAAGAATTTTTATCCTATGGCTGAAAAAGAGCTCCAGCTCGCCGCGCTTGAAGAAACGTTTGCGCTTCCCGTTTGATTATAGCCAAGGGCGTTTGCTCCCAATGTGGCAAGAAATTGCGTGAATTCGTCTTTACTGATTGATCCGTCGCCGTTTGAATCGATGGATGAAAAAAGATTATTCACCGCATTGTTACCGGACGCGCCGGAGGTTGCACTCGAGCTTTGAGCGTTTGTGGCATAAAGCTGTTTGCGCACGTCTTGAAGTTCGCTGAAAACTTTTTTACGGTCCGAATCCGAGAGCGCCGAAAGCGGATTTGACTGGCCGGACTGGCTGGCGGTGCTTGTGCTTGATGTGGCGCTTGCGCTAGAAGCCGAACTGAGAGTATTGGTGATGTCCGATAGTTCGCTTTTTAACGTACTGGCCTGGGCGCTGGTCATGGTTCCTGCCGTCACGGCATTGTCAATGGCCGAGCCCATTTGACTCACTTGGTCGGAAATGCTTTTGTGGTGATGATGGTGGTGACCGCCCATTCCCTGCACGCTTGAACTTCCCGTGGCGCTGCCGGTCAACTGTGATAAGTCCATACCAAACTCCTTTTATAAAAAAATTTAAGCTTTCATTCCTTTGAGACGCTTGCGTCCTGCTATCATTATCATAAATCGGCTGAAATCTTCTTTTGCTTAACCTTTGCTTAGCAAGATTCACTATTTAGCTAAAAGACTCTATTCTCTTCCTATATATCGGTAATGGTCAAAAAAACTTGAGCTTTTAGTCTCTGTAGCTGAATTATCTACGCTTTTTGCGTAGATAATTCAGCTACAGAGACTTATCTGCCCTAAGGCAGGTCAGGCATAGGATAAAAAGGAAAAAATGAAAGTAATTCGCACTCTCAGGTTCTCGAAGGATGCGCCGAGATAAAGCCGCGTTGATTTTTGATTATCTTTAAGGCTTTGATTATAAATAAGTTCCCTGCGCTTTCAGCATGACCGTAAGCGCAGGGAAAAAGAGGGGAGTCTTAATTTCCGTATAAAGCGCGAAGTTGGGCAACCGTTGGGTGGTTCGGGTAAAATTCTCCCTGCGGTCCGGAATAGCCGTTCTTGGTTTTAATCAAATTGACTGCGGTAAAACGGCCATTGGCGTTTGGAATATAAACAGTTACCGTATCGCCGACGGATTCTTTGGAAACATCAGGACTTGAGTTGAGAGCAGCATCCGGGACTTGCTTGGATTGGGGAGCCACATTTTGTTGCACCTGTTGAACCGCTACCGGTTCAGGAGGAACGCTTGGCGAAACTTCAACCACATAGCTTTCAGGGTAAACCGGGTAGGGCGCTCCATAGTAATAATAGGGGTCTCCAACCACAACCGACGGACCGTACCATCCTCCATAGCCATGATACCCTCCGCCGTAATGACCGCCATGATACCCGCCCCCTCCGTGTCCGCCTCCTTCACCTCTCCAGGCAAATGCGCTGGTAAAGGAAATTGACATGAGAAGCAGCGATAAGCACAAAAATGTTTTTATGGATTTTTTTATCATTGCATTATTCATGGGACTCGCCTCGCTTTCTACTTATAGTATACGTTAAAAAAATCGAAATAGTGTTGAATATATTTTTTTTATCGAGTCCGGGTAAACGGCGACATGAACAAAATACGCAATTTTGCGCCAATAAGCCAGGTTGAGCTCGACGGTTCGCTAAACGCTTGATTATTAGCTGGTCCGGTATTTTGGCCGTTAATAAAATTTTGCGAAATTTCGGTTTCACTTTGGCCGAAAGAGTACAGCATGAAATAAGGCGCGAATTGAAAAACGTTATCGTTTTCGGTTTTATAGGTGATTGAAAATTCAAACCGAAATCCGGGTCTATTGCTCAGGGTGACTGCCGGTGACTTTGTTTCGTAGGTGTTTTCCGAATCCCATGACGATAAAAGCGCTTGCATTTGTCCATAGAACATCAGATCCAGGCAAGCGTCGATCCCCAGCGCAAGGTTGGGTGAAATCGGCTTCGACAGCGCAAGTCCCAAAGGAAATGAAAACCAATAATATTCTTCGGCATTGGTGATTTGGTTGCTGTAAGATGTGGTGTCCGGAAGCATATCGCGATACCAGAATTTAAATTTGATCCCGGAATAAGCGTAAAAAGGCGTAAATGCATGGGTGAGGCAATAGCCTATATCGGTTCCCGCTTGAATGAAATAATTGGTTTTATAAAATTTTACCGGAAGGAACTGAAAACCGGTCGTGTCGCCGCGCCGATTGGTAATGGCTTGTGCTTGGGTTGAACCGTCATAGGTTTGTTGAATGCCGAATTGGACGGCCAGGTTGGGCCGAAAAAGCCATGGGCTGCCATGTTTGCGAAATGTTCCTTGGTAATCAAGACCGAACAACAGCCCATATTCAGTGCTTTTGGGAGTTCCTTGAATAAAATTTGGCGGATAACCGACCGGATAGCCCGCGAATATATCGCTTAGGTTCGATACTTCCGCGTAGGAAAAATAATCAAGGGACAATCCCAGATAATGCACACGGTCGGAAGAAAAAGGGGATAGTTTGTTTAGTTCCGCCGCCGGGGGAGTTTCTTCAAAGGTCCGAATTGGGGCCGGCTCGGCGATTTCCGGTTTATTTGTTTCATGACGCTGAGATATCGTATCGATTGGCGGAACCAAAGCAGTGTCTTTCCTGTCGGCAAGCGTATCTGTTGACAATAATGAAGTATCGGCTTCGTCTTCCTCTTTAAGGGAATCTTGGGAAACGGAACGGCTTTGCTTTTTTTCTAAACCTGAGTCGCCGAGTGCACTGCTTTTTGTTTTGCGCTTAGCCGTGTCGGCCAGTGTTGCGGCGGCTTTTACCGGACCGGGGGCGTGAAACGAGTCGATCAAAAGCGAGTCGTCTTGAACGTCGATTGCCTGCGCCAAACAGGAACAAGCGACGATGGTGATTAGTATTCCGGCCGTTTTAAACATGGTGGTTAAAATATACCTTTTCCCTCTTTTTCTTGCAGGTAATATCGGTAATCGCCTTCGTAAACCGTGATTTTTCCGCGGTCGATTTCAAAAACACGGTTGACGATTTCGCGCAAGAAATACCGGTCGTGCGACACGAGCAGGACGGTGCCCCCGTAGCGCTTGAGCGCGTCGAGCAGCACTTCGCGCGACCTGATGTCGAGATGGTTGGTGGGTTCGTCGAGGACCAGGCAATTAAAGGGTATGGACAGAAGATACGATAAAACAACGCGCGTTTTTTCCCCGCCCGAAAGGTGCTTTGTTTTCTTGAAAACGTCGTCTCCCCTGAATAAAAACGCGGCCAGAAGGTTACGGATCGCACCGTCGTTTGCCTGCGGCAATTTCGCGCGCACTTCCTCGAAAACGCTTATGTCCGTGTCGAGGGCCTCTATGGAACTCTGGCCGAAATAGCCTACCGATATACCGGGGCCGATCATGGCTTCTCCGGCGCTGGGCGGGGTGTGGCCGCAAATAATTTTGAGAAACGTGGATTTTCCGGCGCCATTGACGCCAACGACCGCAATTTTATCCAAACGCCTGACCACGGCGCTGAGTCCCGAAAAAACCGGGGTCTCGCCTCCGCCCGCTCGCGGCCATGATTTGGCGAGGGAGCGTATGACAGCCACATCATTGCCCCCGCGCGGGATTTCGGGGAGGGAAATGGACATGTCGTCGGCGTCAAGGGCGCGTTCGACGAGGTCGATCTTGTCAAGCATTTTCACGCGAGATTGCACCTGCGCCGCGTGGCTCGCGCGCGCCTTAAATCGGGCGATAAACTCGTGTTCCTTTTTCAGCATGCTTTGCTGGCGGTTGAACTGCGCCGCGTTTTGCTTGAGCCGCACCGATTTTTCCCGTTCGTAAAAATCATAGTTCCCCGAAAACGTGGTGACGGCCCCGCCGGACGCTTCCACGATCTTTTGCACGATCCCGTTCATGAAATCGCGGTCGTGCGTGGTCATGAGCACCGCGCCCTTGAAATTTTTGAGCCAATCCTCGAGCCAGAGGATGGTTTCCATGTCGAGGTAATTGGTGGGTTCGTCCATGAGTATAAGGTCGGGGGCCACCAGCAAGACTTTGGCCAGGGCGATGCGCATTTTCCAGCCGCTGCTGAAGTCCTCGACGGGTTTGCCGTGGTCCGCGGGCGCGATACCGAGCCCGGTCAAAATGACCTGGGCATTGGTTTCCATTTCAAAGCCGCCAAGCTTTTCGAATTCGGTTTGATCGTTGCCCATTTTATCGAGAATGGATTCCATGGCAAGCGGGTCAAGCGCCGGATCGCACAGTTTTTCTTCGTAGGATTTTAAGCGGATGGCAAGCTCATTAATGCGTTTATTTCCCTCAAGCACTTCCGAAAGGGCTGACCGGCCTTTCATCTCGCCTACGTTTTGGGAAAAGTAGGCGATACGCACATTGTTCTGGACGCTTATGGCGCCCGAATCGGGTTGCAGTTCCCCGACGATCAGCCTGAAAAGGGTCGTTTTCCCGGCCCCATTGGGGCCGACGAGCCCTATTTTTTCGCCTTCGTAAATTTGGAAGCTTGCGTTTTCATAGAGCGCGGTTTCGCCGATGAATTTGGTTATGTTTGAAATAGTTATCATGGGGCTTGAAAATAATTGAAATCGCCGGTGTGGGGGAGGTTTTGAAAATACAAAGGACCCTTGTGGGCCCTTTGGAATTAATGCTTGGCGGGGTCGGGGGCCGCCGCGAAAGCGGCGACTTTAATGCGCGCTTCGGCTTTTTTGAGATTTTGACGCGCCAGTTCGATTTCCGATTTTTCTTTTTTGTCGACCAATTCCTTGGCTGCCGATTCCTTGGCCCGCTTTGCGCGTTCAACGTCGATTTCCGCCGCCGGTTCGCAGGTTTCCACAATAACCGTGACTTTATTCGACCGTACTTCCAAGAATCCGCCCGACGCGGCGAAATAATCGGGTTTTTTGTCGCGTACGACTTTGATCTGTCCCGGCGCCAGGGCGCTGAGCATTGCGGCATGGTTGGGAAGCACGCCGAACTCGCCTTCGCTTCCCGGAAAAACGGCGAACTCGACGTTGCCGCCGAAAACTTTACGTTCAGGGGAAACTATTTCAAGCAGAAATGTTTTTGTGTCGGACATAAAAAGCAGAGTCTCCAAAAAATATAATTAATAATTTTTTGCTTTTTCAACAGCTTCTTCAATGGCGCCGATCATATAAAAAGCCGATTCCGGCAAATCATCATATTTACCTTCAATAATCCCTTTAAAACCTTGCACGCTTTGCTTGACAGGTACATATTTGCCGGCATGGCCGGAAAATTCCTGTGCAACAAAAAACGGCTGCGACAGAAAACGTTCGATTTTACGCGCACGGGCCACGATGAGCTTATCGTCTTCGGAAAGCTCTTCCATTCCCAAAATCGCGATAATATCCTGAAGTTCGCGGTATTTTTGGAGAATACGCTGAACTTCGAGCGCCACTTTGTAATGTTCCTCGCCCACGATTCCCGGATCGAGAATTCGCGACGTGGAATCGAGCGGGTCAACGGCGGGGTAAATGCCTTTGTCAACGATTGCGCGGGAAAGCACGGTTGTTGCGTCGAGATGCGCGAACGAGGCCGCGGGCGCGGGGTCGGTAAGGTCGTCGGCAGGCACGTAAATGGCCTGCACGGAAGTGATCGATCCAAGTTTTGTCGACGTAATCCGTTCCTGGAGCGACGCCATTTCAGTGGCAAGGTTCGGTTGATAGCCTACCGCCGACGGCATGCGTCCTAAAAGCGCGGAAACCTCGGCCCCTGCCTGGACAAAACGGAATATATTGTCGATAAAAAGCAAAACGTCCTGTTTTCCCACGTCCCTGAAATATTCTGCTATGGTAAGGCCCGTAAGCCCGATGCGAAGGCGCGTTCCGGGAGGCTCGTTCATTTGGCCGAACACAAGCGCGGTTTTATCGATGACGCCCGATTGTTTCATGTCGAGCCATAAATCGTTTCCTTCACGTGTACGCTCGCCCACGCCCGCAAACACCGAAAGGCCGCCGTGTTCCGTGGCAATGTTACGGATAAGTTCCATAATAAGAACGGTTTTTCCTACACCGGCGCCGCCGAAGAGCCCGATTTTTCCGCCTTTTGGGTAGGGGGTCAAAAGGTCGATGACCTTAATGCCTGTTTCAAGCACTTCCCATGAAGTTTTTTGGTCTTCGAGTTTTGGGGCTTTACGATGAATGGGCCACCGTATATCGGATTCAATGGCGCCCATATTGTCGATCGGTTCGCCCAAAACGTCGATAAGTCGGCCGAGGGTTTTTGTGCCGACCGGGACGGTAATGCAGTCTCCGGTATCGATCATGAGCGCTCCGCGCGCAAGGCCGTCGGTCGATGTCATGGCAACGGTACGGACCCGGTTGTCCCCCACGTGCTGCTGCACTTCGGCAATGAGGTCGATTGCCTTGACATTACCGCTTGCCGGCTGCTTGATCCGAACGGCGTTAAAAATGCCCGGGAGTTTTCCTGAAGGAAATTCCGCGTCCACCACAACGCCCATGACCTGAACGACCGTGCCTTCGGCAAGCGTTGCGGGACTTGAGTTTGTTTTCTTTTTTTCTTCGGTTGTTACCATTGCATTGTCCTTTTTATGAAGAAAGCCAAAAATGTTTTATCGTTGTAATGATTACCTAAGCGATTCCGCTCCGCTGACCACTTCCAACAACTCTTTAGTAATGGAGGCTTGCCGCGCTTTGTTGTAAAACAGGGTAAGTTTTCCAATAAGTTCACCGGCATTCTTTGTGGCCCCGCCCATTGCCGCCATGCGCGCTCCGTGTTCCCCGGCATAGGATTCCAAAATAATACGCCAAATTTGAAAGAAAAAATATTTGGATAAAAGATCGTTGATACATGCTTTGCCGTCGGGCTCGAAAATATAGCTCGTTGATTTAGGGTTGTTTTCCGCCTTGATTTCGGGAACAGGCAAGAGTTGTTCGATTTTCGGTTTTTGAGAAACCGAACTTTTAAACTCATTATAAACAATATGCACTTCGTCGAATTCGCCGGAAAGAAAATCCGTGAGCACTTTATCGCCTATGCGCGAAACCTCGGCATAATTCGGCTTAAAAAACACATTGTGGTATTTATCGCGAATAGCAAGGTTTCTTCGTTTCAATGTTTCACCGGCTTTCTTGCCGATAACGGTCAAAAGAACTTGGGTCTCGCCGTGCGATCGAATGAATTCAAGCGCTTTTTTTGCAACATTGGAGTTAAACCCTCCGCAAAGACCTTTGTCGGAGCTCACGACAACCAAGCCGATTTTTTTGACCGGACGGGCTGATAAAAGCGGGGACATGGAGTGGACAAAGCTGCTGCGAAGGTTCGAGGCGATTTCCGAGAGCTTTTCGGCATAAGGACGAGCGCTTAAAATTTGCGCCCGCGCCTTACGAAGCTTTACCGAAGAAACCATTTCCATGGCCTTGGTAATTTTCTGGGTGTTACGAATGCTGGCGATACGTTGTTTAATTTCTCGTGGCGTGGCCATGACTTTTTACATCCGCTCTTTCTTGAATTTT
>Ga0182027_10000314_pt1 | contig 84463 bp, 75 predicted proteins | sample 712E1DmetaG_FD_121300 | JGI IMG/M metagenome (GOLD analysis project Ga0182027, IMG submission 121300) | Permafrost microbial communities from Stordalen Mire, Sweden - 712E1D metaG (Illumina Assembly) | ecosystem: Environmental > Terrestrial > Soil > Wetlands > Permafrost | place: Sweden... | reverse complement strand
TCCTGGTCGGACAACAAATGCAAATAAACCCCTGTAAACGTGAAGATTACAGGGGTTTATTGTATTTAATCCACTACGGTCAATTCACTTCCCATGCGGAGAAGAACCGGGTGCCGGGGCTCTTCACAGGGAGTTATGTGACTGAACATTACGGGTAAAAGAAGGAATCTGGATAAAATTTAAATCAGATTTTTTGTAATCCGTGTTCTATACGCTTAAGAAATTCTTCTTTACCGAACAGGATTGCCATTTCCATGATCCCTGGCCCCTGGTTAGAGCCTACGATGAGCAGTCGCAAGGGATTCATCAACTGGCCGGTCTTAATATTATATTTAACAGTGAAATTCTGAACAAGCTGATGCAAATGATCAGAATCAAAAGTATCCAGCAGAGCAATTTCTCCTGCAAAATTCAATAATAGTCCTGAAGTCCCGGTTGTCCATATTTTTTGTTTTACAGCCGGATCAAAAATTTCAGGCTCAAGAAAGAAAAACCAGGAATTTTTCCATAGGTCAGGAATTAGTTCAACCCGGGAACGAATTAGGGAAATGACTTTTTTGACGTAATCAGGCTCAGCAGTAATATTATTTTCAATAAGTAAAGGTTCCAGGTACGCGAGCAATTCATTATCCGTTTTCAACTGAATAAATTTGTGGTTGAACCAGCGTGCCTTAGCAGGATCAAATTTTGCGCCGGATTTGTTAATTCGATCCAGGGAAAATTCCTGAATGAGTTCTTCCAGTGTAAAAATCTCCTTTTCAGTACCCGGATTCCAGCCTAAAAACGCAAGAATATTAAGAAATGCTTCAGGCAGATAACCATCTTCGCGATACCCCCTCGATGCTTCATGTGATGATGGGTCCTTCCATTCCAGCGGGAATACCGGGAAACCCAAACGGTCTCCGTCCCGCTTACTTAATTTACCATTGCCATCAGGCTTAAGAATAAGAGGAAGATGTGCAAATAAGGGCATGTTTTCTTCCCAACCGAAAAACCGGTATAAAAGAAGATGCATGGGAGCCGATGGAAGCCATTCTTCTCCCCTGATCACATGTGTGATCTGCATAAGATAATCGTCAACCACATTTGCAAGATGATAAGTGGGCAGGCCATCAGACTTAAATAGGACCTTATCATCCAGGTTATCTGTCTGAACGCGAACCTCACCCCTGATCAGGTCATGAAAAAGAACAATTTCACCATTTGGAATGTTTATTCTTACAACATACTTTTCTCCTCTTTCAAGCCTTGACTGGACTTCATCCTGAGAGAGAGAGAGACTGTTCTTCATCGTCATCCTGGTCCTGCAGCCATATTGGAATTGCTCGTGACCTGATGAAAAAGCATTCCGGGCTGCTTCTAGTTCATCGGGCGTATCAAAGGCGTAATACGCATGTCCTTTTTCAATAAGAGTACGGATAAATTGTTTATAGATTTCAGATCTTTCTGATTGCCTGTAGGGAGCAAACGGGCCTCCCTTTATAAGATCCTCATCAAATTCAATTCCGCACCAGTCAAGAGCTTTAATGATATATTCCTCGGCTCCAGGGACGAACCTGTTCTGATCTGTGTCTTCTATTCTAAGGATAAAAGTGCCATTGTACTTCCTTGCGAATAAATAATTATATAATGCCGTCCTGACCCCTCCTAGGTGCAGCGGACCAGTGGGACTGGGAGCAAAACGGACTCGAACTGTATCAGATTTCATACGGGTACTGGGCATTTAAAGAAAGCAAAGGTACTTTATATCTTTCAGATCACGCAATGTAGTAACTTTGTGGGAATTGAAATAATTAAACCGCAAGAATCGTTAGCCTTTTATGACTGAAGAAAACATACTTATAAAGAAACTTAACGAGTTCAGAAAAAAATATTATAAGAACGCTGCCATTAAAGGCGGTCTTATAAGCATAGGTATTTTGATAGCCTTATTTTTAGTCGAAACCATTCTCGAATATTATAGTTATTTCCCTATACCTGCAAGAATCTTTCTTTTTTACTTTTATTTGGCGGTAGCTTTTTTATCGGTCATGTTTCTTGTGCTTGTTCCGGTTCTTAGGATGTTTAATATTGGAAAAACAATTTCCTATGAGGAAGCCGCAATAATTATAGGAAAGCATTTTGAGGAAATCCAGGACAAATTGCTGAATACGCTGCAACTAATGAACCAAAAAAAGGAAGATAGACAGCATGTCGATTTGCTCGTAGCAGGAATTGAACAAAAAATCAGAACCTTAAAGATTGTTTCATTTAAAAGGGTAATTAACTTAAGAAAAAACATTATATATATGAGATTTGCTGTCCCTCCCATGGTGGCCCTCGGACTTATTATGGCAATTTCTCCAAAAATTATTTCTGAACCTGTGAAACGTATCTTAAGCTACAACAAATCCTTTCAGGAACCGGCACCCTTTAGGATCATTATATTGAATAAGGAATTGACAGCTTTACAACAGGAGGATTTTCTTCTGAGAGTTACACTCGTTGGAGATGAGATTCCCGAAGAAATTTATATTAAAACGGCAGATAATATTTTTAAGATGCAGAAGGCCAGTATAGTTAACTACTCCTTCTTGTTTAAATCACTGCAGGGAAATTTTAAGTTCAGGGTTATTGCCGGGAAAGTACAAACGGAGGACTTCGAGATAACGGTTTTTCCAAAACCTATTATTCTGAACTTTGAAACAAGCATGGTTTACCCGGCATACACCGGTAAACAAAATGAAACTCTTAATAATATCGGAGACTTGGTTATACCTGAAGGAACCATTGTAAACTGGAAAATTTTTACTAAAGATGTTGATGCGATGAAGTTCAGGATATCCGGAAAGGTTGTAACTAAGATAAAATCAGGATCAAACGTTTTTGAATTTTCGGAGAAATTGTACGAATCAGTTCCTTATCAGATATTACAGGAAAATAATTTCACAAAAAAATCTGATTCGCTGAATTATAAAATTACAGTTATAAAGGATGCATATCCTGAAATAAGTGTAGAAGAAGCAAGAGATACGTCAGTAAATAATATTTTCTTTTTTAAGTGCACTCTAAAAGATGATTACGGCTTTACAAAGCTGCTGTTTACTTTACTGAGAAAAACGGAAGAAGACACAGCGTATACAGTTATTAAGAGTGAAAATATTCCTATTGACCGAAAGAATGCGAGCCAGATATGCTTTTATTCTATGGATATGTCGACAGGTTTGCAGAAGCCAGGGGATAATTTTTCTTACTTTTTCGAAGTGTGGGACAATGATGGAATTCATGGACCGAAATCAAGCAGGACAAAAAGCTTGTTTGTAGAAGTCCCTACAATTGAAAGAATTACCCAGAATACAGATAAAAATGCAAAGGGGATACAAAATGATCTTAAAGCAGACATTAATGCATCAAAAGAAATACAGAAGCAAATTGAAGACATTAACAAAAGAATGATAGAACAGAACGACCTCACGTGGAAAGAGAAGAAAAAGATCGAAGAGATTGTAAACGATCAAGAAAGGATTCAAAAGAACATAGAAGAGCTGAAAAAGAAAAATTTGCAAAACATTGAAAATGAGAAAAATTATCTTCAAACAAGTGAGAGAATTCTAAAAAAACAACAAAAACTGAATGAACTTGCAGATCAGCTGCTAAGCGATGAAATGAAGAAATCTGTGGAGGAGATGAAGAAGCTTTTAGAATCAATGGATAAACAGAAACTTAATGACTTGCTACCAAAAATAAAGAATTCGGCTGAAGAACTGGAAAAACAACTGGACCGAAGCCTGGAGCTTTTTAAACAATTGGATTTTGAAAGAAAACTGGAGAAAAATGCGAATAATCTGAAAAAGCTTGCGGATGAGCAAAAGCAACTTTCAAAGAAACTGGATAGCAAAGAAGACAAGCAGGAAAAGCTAATTCGTGAACAAGAGAAAATCCATGAGCAATATGATACTATAAAAAAGGAAATTAACGAATTACAAAAGGAAGAAAAGGAACTGGAAACAGCACCGGATTTAGAAAAAACACAGGAGAAGCAAAATTCCATAAGTGAAAAACTGATGAAAAGTGAAAAACTGATGAAAACTGGGAAAAGCAGTGAGACTTTTAAAAATCAGAAAAAAACGTCAGAAGAGATGGACGAGTTGGGCCAGCAATTGGAGGATCTGATGGCAGAAGAAGAGAATGAGAACCAGGAGGAAGATGCTCAGGCCTTGAAGTTACTTACTCAAAAGCTTAATATCCTTTCATTTGAACAGGAGGAGATAATTATGCGAACAGGAACAATAAACAGGAATGACCCGAAGTATATTCAGCTTCTAAATGATGAAAAAGAAATTGGTGAAAAGTTTAAGAATGTGGAGGATACCCTTAACAAGATCGCAAAGAGACAATTAATGCTGGGAAATGTTATTTTAAGGGAAATTAAAAAAGTAAATGAAAATGTTTCAGGTTCAGTAGATGAATTTGTGGATAGACGAATTCCTACGGCTATGGCGAGGCAGCAGTTTGCAATGACCTCATTAAATAACTTAGCCGTCATGCTGGATGAGGTAATACAACAAATGAATGAAAGTTCTAACCCTGATAAAATGAGCAATGGACAGAAATCGTGCAAAAGACCTAATAAAGCTGGAGGGAAGCAGAGCATGAAGACGATGAGGCAGATGCAGCAAAATTTGAGCAAACAGCTTCAGGATATGAAAGATATGATGGGGAAGGCAATGGAAGGAAAATCTGCTAACAGGAGTGAGCAGGAAGGGGAAAACAGGGAAATTGCAAAAATGGTAGCGGAACAGGAGGCAATACGGGAGCAATTGCAGGAATATGAGAACGGGCTGAAAGAAGAAGGAATAAAAGATAACGGGGACATAAACCAGTCAAAGAATGATATTGAGAAAAATGAGACAGATATTTTAAATAAAAGCATTAACCAGGAAACCTTTTCACGTCAGCAACGTATCATTTCAAGAATGCTGGAATCAGAAAAGGCGGAGCAGTTAAGAGGAAAAGAAGAACAGCGGGAGTCTCATGAAGGGGATGACAGGCTGGTAAGCAAACCCGCACTGGAATTAAAAATGTTAAAAGATAGCCGGGCAACAAAGGATGTTCTGAACATGGCACCAATACCGGTGAATTATTATTATAAAGCAAAGGCTGGGCAGTATATTTTAAAAGTAAATAAGTAAACTAAATTACAATTAGCTGAAATTGAAATATTTAAGATATTTATGCGGATAGTTTAAAAATGAAATTCATGAAGAAAGATTACAGGGAAATTGAAATAAAAGGAGAGAAAGAACTCTTTAAACTTGAAAGATTCGTAGAGGAAATTTGTGACTTCCATAATGTTAATACTGAATACTTTGGAAATATTTTGCTGGCTTCGACGGAAGCTGCAAATATTTTATTTTCAATAGCTTCAGAAGAATCAGGAGGTATCCTGAAGGTTGCATTTGAAAAGAATGTCAAAGGATTTAATTTTAAAATTAGAATTGCAGGGAATGATAAAGAGGACGGAAAAGAATTTGAAGTCGAGCACGAGATCCGAAAACACAAATTAGCAAGGGAAATTTATATTATAAAAGCCTTGGCGGATGAAGTCACGATATCAGTTAAAGGAGAGTCCATTACAATGACTTTTTACGTTTCAAGTATGAATTATGAAAAGTCGCTCAGCAGGATTAACCAGTTGAAAGAATATTGGAATAAAAAACAGACTGCTTTAAAAAAGTAAAATGAGTGGAAGAATAATTTTTTTTACCTATAAAATAAAATACAGGATAGAAAAAAAGAGAAAATTAAGCCTGTGGTTGGAAGAGGTAATAGAATCATACGGAAAGATAAGAGGAGATATAAATATTATTCTGGTAAGTGACAAATATTTAAGAAAATTAAATCATAAATATCTGGGAAAAAAATCATATACTGATACTATAAGCTTTAGATTATCAGAGGAAGAAGAGGTAATTAGCGGAGATGTTTTTATCAGCATTCAAAGAGTAAAGGAAAATGCAAAGTTATTCGGAAATAGCCTAAATGATGAACTTTCGAGAGTTATGGTACATAGTATTTTACATTTAATTGATTTAAATGATGAAACTAAGGAGGAAAAGAAATTAATGAACCTCCTGGAAAATAAATTTCTTAAAAGACTAAAAAAATTTTAGCTGACTTTGAAAAGCAAAAAGAAACCTGTATAATAATATGTTATTATACAGGTTCTATTTTTAATAGGGATGAATGGAAGCAGCTTTCTTAAGAATTTCGATATATAAATATTGTTCCACGTGAAACAGATACAAAAGGATGAAATATATGATATTATCATAGTTGGAGGTGGTCATGCTGGTTGTGAAGCAGCAGCTGCAGCAGCAAACCTGGGTTCAAGGGTTTTATTGATAACGATGAATATGATGACTTTCGCTCAAATGTCATGCAATCCATCAATAGGAGGGATTGCAAAGGGACAGATCGTCAGAGAAATCGACGCAATCGGTGGATTCTCCGGAATTATTACGGATAAAACAATGATACAATTCCGCATGTTGAATCTTTCAAAAGGACCGGCAATGTGGAGCCCGAGAGCACAAAATGACAGGATTCTTTATTCACATGAATGGAGAAATATTTTAGAGAATATAAAAAATGTCTTTTTTTGGCAAGATACTGTTGATGAAATATTAACAAAAGGAGAGAGGGTAGTTGGTGTTAAGACTCAAATGGGAATGAAATTTAAGGCAAAAGCTATTATTTTAGCTAATGGAACATTTTTAAATGGAATAATACATATAGGAACCAAACAATTTGCAGGAGGAAGAATTGGTGAAAGAACCACCAAAACTTTAACGGAAAATTTGAAACAATTAGGAATTAATTCAAATAGGATGAAGACAGGCACTCCTGCTAGGGTTGATGGGAGATCACTGGATTTCACAAAGATGCAGGAACAGAAAGGGGATATTAAACCTGGCTGTTTTTCCTATTTGAGGTCAACGCAGCTAAGTACGCAGAAGAGCTGCTTTTTAACTTATACAAATACCAGAGTCCATGATATTTTAAAAGAAGGATTTGAAAAATCGCCTTTATTTACTGGAAGAATTAAGGGAAGAGGCCCTAGGTATTGTCCTTCCATTGAGGATAAAATCGAAAGGTTTGCTGAGAAGGAGAGCCACCAATTGTTTATAGAACCGGAAGGATGGAATACAGTAGAGTATTATGTAAACGGATTTTCATCATCCTTGCCTGAGGAAATACAGTTCAGGGCACTGAGAAAAGTTCCGGGTTTCAGAAATGCCAGGTTTTTCAGACCTGGATATGCAATAGAATACGACTATTTCCCTCCCTCACAGCTAAAATTTACCCTGGAAACGAAAGTTATTGCCAACCTGTTTTTTGCAGGACAAATCAATGGAACAACTGGATATGAAGAAGCTGCAGCCCAGGGCCTGATGGCGGGAATCAATGCACATTTGAAAATTCAGGATAAACCGGAATTTATTTTAAAAAGATCTGAGGCTTATATCGGAGTGCTGATAGACGATTTAATTACAAAAGGTATTGATGAGCCTTACCGAATGTTCACTTCCCGTGCCGAATACCGAATATTACTAAGGCAGGACAACGCTGATTTCCGCTTGACGGAAAAGTCATATAGGATAGGATTGGCGTCAGAGCAAAGAATGAAACTTCTAAAAAAAAAGTATGATAACATAATTAAACTTAGCATGTTTATCAGGAACGAATCAATTGAACCTGAAAAAATTAACCCTTTTCTTGAATCTGGAAATCAAGCAAATGTTAAGCAAAGAATTAAAATTGAAACCCTAATTAAAAGGCCTCAGATCAGTTTAATAAACTTGGCAGAAAAGATATCAAAAATTAGAGATTTTACTAATACACTGGAAAATCTGACAACAGAAGAACTTGAAGAAGCGGACATACTGGTAAAATATAAAACCTATATAGAGAAAGAAAAGAGCTTGGTAGAAAAAATGGAAAAATTTGAAAATTTGAAAATCCCACTAGAATTTAATTTCAATAAATTGCTGTCAATTTCTTCGGAGGGTAGAGAAAAACTAACAAAAATTCAGCCTTTGACTATCGGACAGGCCTCAAGAATTAGTGGAGTTTCTCCTTCAGATATAGCTGTTCTTATAATTTTTTTAGGCAAACAATAAATGTTTACATACTCTTAAAGTAAGCAAAATAAAAGGGCATGAATCATAGGGAAAAACTTACAAATGTATTCAGCCACGGAGGGGAGGAGAATTTAGAGTAGGGATTAAATCAAAGGCAGGATATTCTGAAATAAATAATATTATTACTTCGAAATTTGAATATAGAATAGGCTATGTTCCACGTGAAACTATTTTAAAAATGGAAGAATTATCAAATTGTCCGGCATGTAATTCTCCAGAAATACAAACTACAAATTATGGTTTTGATTTCTTTTTGACGAAAGAAAAATTTTCAATATGGAATTGCCTGAATTGTGGCTTGAAATTTACCAATCCCAGGCCCGTTTTTTCGGAAATGTCAAAATACTATGAATCGGCTGAGTATATTTCACATGATTCCGGTCAAAAGGCTTTATTGACTCAATTATACAAAGTAGCTCGAAGATTTACTTTAAGAAGAAAATTCGCTATCCTCCGTAAATATTTTAAAACCGCTTCAATTTTGGATGTAGGTTGCGGAACAGCTGAATTTTTAAATTATTGCAGGGGGGAAGCATTTGCTGTGTTTGGAGTTGAACCGAATGAAAAGCCCAGAAAATGGGCCATTGACCACTTTCACTTAGATATACGCAAAAACCTTGATGACTTCCAGGCCGGGAAATTCCAATTTAATTGTATCACGCTTTGGCATGTGCTAGAACATATACATGATTTACAGGCTACCATCCTGGATTTAAAAAATCTTTTAGCCCCGGGCGGAATTATTATTATCGCTTTACCAAACTGGAACTCATGGGATGCCCGGCATTACGGACAATATTGGGCCGCCCTGGACCTGCCAAGACATCTCTACCATTTTAACTCTGAAGCCTTCACTTTTTTTACCAAAAAAAATGGATTAAGACTAATTAAAACTTTACCCCAAACCCTGGATTCGTTTTATATTTCACTGCTGAGCGAAAAATATCTGTGCGGCAAGACAAACTATGTGAAAGCTTTTTTCTTAGGCCTCTTTTCAAATATAAAGGCAAAAAAGCCGGACTATGGACATTCAAGCATGGTTTATATATTGGAGAGAGAAATTCCTTAATTTTAAGCCATAAGGCGTAAGATCGGACGTTTACGGTAGTTTACCCCGGGGAAGGAGAAATAAGCGTTTATAGCAAGGCTAATGAAGTTGTCTCTATTTATCAAGTATCCAATTAATTACGCAATTTTTTCGTATTTATCAGGATTTTTTTTCCTGATAGGCATCCTTGTTCTGGAATCATCGGTTTCTAAGTATAATGATCCGGATAACATTTCTAAAAAAATCGAGACAATTTTACACAGTAAAGAAATCAGCGCGATCGCTGCAACCAAAAAATATACATATACACATAATACATATGATATTTTAAGAGGCAAAAACCATCTGAAAGAAAAATTTCCGGAGATTTCGAAAGACGGGTTCACTTTGCAGTTTTATCTGAAGGACAGTCTTGCCTTCTGGACCGATAACTCAGTAAACGAACTGACAAGATCAGAACTAGGCTACCGGCATAGTGTTATGAAACTCCGGAACGGCTGGTATGATATCATTACCGTTCATACGGATTCCGTGGAGATCGCATTGCTTATCCTTATTAAATACAGTTTTTCGTTTGAAAATGAGTTTCTCAGCAATTCATTTCAACAGGAATTTAATGTACCTGACAATATAGGAATAAGCAAATCATCCGGCGGTAAAATAGTACATTCCATTTCAGGATTTAAGCTGTTTTACCTGGACTTTAGAAACTTTCAGCCATGCTATGATTCATACGCTTTTATATTATTATTCCTTCTGCTTTGCGGATTTATTTCATTTGCAATAGCCCTGTATTTCAGCTATAGTAGTTTTCCCTGGCTTAAAGGCAAACCCGGCTTGTTCATTTTATGTTTTTCTGCCGATCTGCTGATAATCCGATTAATCCAGGCATGGTTTAGATTTCCATCTCAACTTTATTCCACAGAGTTGTTTTCACCGCTTCTTTATTCCTCATCATTCATTTTTCCTTCGGCCGGAGATTACCTTGTAAACAGCCTTCTGTTACTCGTTGTTTCAAATGTAATATATATAAAAACAAATCTTATTAATTATCCTGTTAAAGGTACACGTAACAACCGGAATATCCTTCTCCTTTTATCTGTTATCTTCATCCTACTGGCATTTACCCTGATCACTTATGCATTTGATGACATCGTCAGGAATTCGTCATTTACTCTTGATTTAAAGGATATCTCCAAAGTTGGCTGGAATAGCCTAATCGGGTTCGGGATTGTTTTTATCCTCTCATTATCCTTTTTCCTGCTGACGAAACTCGCAGGAAGAAATACTGCCAGGTTGTTAAACGGAAACAGGAAAAAGTCAGTCCTGCTGATTATATTCACAGCTGCCATTTATTACTTTATAGGCCGGAAAATCTGGGATTTTCAGACCACCGTTCTTACGATGGCCTTATTAATCTCTTACTTGTCTTATCTTCTGCTTGGTCTTAAGGACACGTCGGATCAACGCCCTTTCGCCAGGCTTCTCATCCCATTGGTCTGGGTTTCTATTCTGATCGCACTTATGTTCAATAATGCCAATTTTTACAGGGAGCGGGAGGAACGGAAATTAATTGCGGTTAAACTTGCGACCGGAAAAAACCCTGTCACGGAAATGATGTACGGGCAAATTGAACACAACCTCAGAAACGATTCAATAATCAGGGAATCACTGAAAAATGTTAGTGTAAAATCCGAAGATGAAATAATAGCAAGGATCAAAACAAATTATATTAAAGATTATTGGAATCGGTTTACTGTTCAGATTACGATATGCACACCAGGTAAAATTCTTAAAATTCAACCGAAAGGATATTTGGACCAATGCAGCCAATATTTTAAAAGGATTGTTGAGAAATTTGGAGAAAAAACTGCACATCCGGATCTGTTTTACCTTGATTATGGAACCGGAAATGAAAACTACCTGGGGGTATTTGATCCCTCCGGGGCCGATACGTCGGAGGCAGATCAGCAGGCGAAAATTTATATTGAGCTCACTGCAAAAATACCTGTAAAAGACCTGGGATATCCCGAATTGTTAATGGATAAAAAAATCATGAATTTTCCGGAGACCGGTCTTTATTCATATGCTCTGTATCAGCACGGATCACTCGTTTACAGGACCGGAAAATATCCCTATAAGCAACTGTTGGCACAGGCCCTGCAACCATCACCCGGAAACTTGTTTTTTGATTCGGAAGGAATGAACCATTATATATACAGGATGGATAAATCCAGGCTGCTGATCGTAAGTAAAAACAATGGCAGCTTCCTAGCCAGGATCTCTCCTGTTTCTTATCTATTTATCATGCTTTCTCTTTTAACCCTGATTATAAACTTCTTGATGAGGCCCGGTATGGTCTGCCACTTGTCATTTATATCTCTGAAAAAGAGGTTCCAAATGGCAAATGTCGGCATCATCGTGATTTCATTTCTTCTGATGGGCTGTTTACTGGTTTATTTTCTTATCAGGTTGAATAATTTGAAGAACATGGACTCGTTCACCGAGCGCACACTATCGGTCATGTCGGAAATGCAGGAAAAATTTGGCGACCAGGATCGCCTCGACAGGTTCGATAAAACTGGCCTGGAAGAAGAATTAAGCAGCCTGTCAAATTTATTTTACACCGATCTTAACGTTTATACTCCCGAAGGAAAGATATTAATCTCAAGCAGGCCGCAGGTTTTCGATGAAGGCCTGATATCCGGCAGGATGAACAGCAAAGCCCTGAATGAGCTCACAATAGGAATGCAGACACTGTATTTTCAGGAAGAACAAATAGGCAGCTATAGCTACAATTCTGCATATTTCTCTTTGTATAACGATAAAAATGAACTGATTGCCTATATAAATCTGCCATTTTTCTCCCATCAGGAAGACCTGAAAAGGGAAGTCTCGGATTTCCTGGTCGCCTTTATGAATTTATATGTATTGTTCATCTTACTCAGCGTATTTATTTCATATATCATTTCCAGGTATCTTTCGGCACCATTAAGTTTGCTGGTGAACCGGATTGGTGCCGTACAGTTGGGAAAGATGAATGCAAAAATTGACTGGAACAAGCAGGATGAGATAGGAAGGCTGGTAAATGAATATAACCGGATGATCGATGAATTGGAGAAAAGCGCTGAAACCCTTGCTAGATCCGAGCGGGAAAGCGCATGGAGGGAGATGGCCAGGCAGGTTGCCCATGAGATTAAAAATCCCCTTACCCCAATGAAACTCAGTGTGCAGCATTTACAAAAAGCATGGGATGAAAAATCAGAGGATTTTACCGCCAGGATACAGCGGTTCACAAAAGTCATGAGTGTACAGATCGATACGTTATCGCATATCGCCTCGGAATTCTCTGACTTTGCCCAAATGCCTTCAGCCGTAAGGGAAGAGCTTGACCTGATTGATCTTGTCTCATCGGTTGTATCTATGTATTCCGGGCTTCAGAATATCACTATTGAACTGCATTCCGATCTGCCTTCTGCTAAATTGTCGGGAGATCAAAAGCAATTGATCAGGGTATTCACAAATCTGCTGAACAATGCAATTCAGGCAATCGGAAATAATGAACAGGGAAAGATTGCAATTTCAATAAGTAAAGAAAAAAATCACTTTATAATCCATATCCGGGATAATGGAAAAGGTATACCCGAAGAAGTTGCCGGGAAAATATTTTTACCGAATTTCACCACCAGGTCCGGAGGTACAGGCCTGGGCCTCGCCATCGTCCAGGAAATAATTCATGGGATGAAGGGAGAAATATCGTTTTCTTCAGCTGAAACCGGAACAATTTTTACTATAATCCTTCCGGATATCCAGGCTACGGATTGACTTTTTTAACAATTCCCAATTGATGAAACGAATCATAAAATCAATACCGATTTTCGCCCTCTCGGCGATTTTTATTTTCCAGTCGTGCATAAGGGAAAAACCGGTGGGAAAATATTACCGCTTCAGTAATACTTCATGGAACAGGTTCAATAAGCTGAAGTTTGAATTTCCCCTGGAACAAAAGACCGGTTCATATGACATTTACTTTGACATTCATGTAACAAAATCTTTCTCCCATGAGGTGCTTCCGTTAAATATGGTCTTAAATACACCCTCAGGTGAAGAAAGGATTAGGGAGTATGAGTTGAAGGTTCAAAATAAGGATGGCTCTTTCCTGGGGGAGTGTAAATCTGATTCCTGCTGTGTTAAAGCCGCACTTAAGAAGGGAATGCTTGTTAATAAAACAGGTGTTCTGAAAATTGAAATTGAAAACCTTACACCCAGGCTTGAAACGGATGGCATTCTAACAGCCGGTATAATCCTTGTGAAACTCTGACAGAAGGGAAGTTGCCTTTGCTTTATCCTTGTTGATCTGTTTTACAAGTGCATCCAGATTCCTGAATTTTTTTTCTTTCCTTAATCTTTCTAAAAAAACCAGGCATACGGATTTACCATAGATATCCCGGTCAAAATTGAAAATATAGACCTCAGTCACAACCTTTGTGCCCCCAATGGTCGGCCTTTTCCCGATATTGCATATACCGAAAAAAAACTGTTCTTCAAGAATGACCTGAACAAGATAAACTCCATGGTCCGGGATTGCCTGTGTGGCTTCATGGGGTTCAATGTTAGCAGTTGGGAACCCCAGTTTTCTTCCCAGTTGATTTCCGCGGACAACCCGTCCGCAAACACGATAATCCCTTCTCTTTAGCTCTTTTGCCTTTGAAAGGAAGCCTGCGGACAAATCATTATTTAGATAAGCAGAATCGGATCCCTGGTCCATAGGACTTCAAAACTACGAAAAATCAATCTCAGATGAAGGATGAAATTAATGATAACCGTCAATCATACTTTTGAAATTGCTCCATGCGGTTTTACCGAAAGTGCAGAAATAAACATGAATGAACATGAACAGGGAAACAATAAATCCGCATGTGAGATGAAGCAAATCGGTATAATCGAGCCCGCTGATTCCTATAAGGCTGTTCACAGTAATTTCAGGATATAGCAAGCCGATCCCGGAAAAAATGGAAAGTGGAAGGATAACATACATTATTGCCACATACGACATTTGCTGCAGCGGGTTGAATTTGGAATCGCTGGTAACAGGGAAAGGTGCTTTATCTTTTAAAAATACGCCAATCGTATAGTAATGGAACTGTTTTTTCATCCGTTTGAAAAACCCCCTGACTTCGATGACATAAAAAGTCCCGTTTGGTGTGAACAGGTTCCCCAGGAAGAAGATAATGTAATTCAGGGAAAGAATGACACCCGCGACATTATGAATTGCGACTGCCGCTTTAAACCTTACTGCAAGGCTTGGGTTTGAAAATTGAATACTGAGGCCGGTAATGATAAGAGTCAAACAAAGAAGGACGTTCAGGAGATGCCAAAATCTTATCCAAAGAGGGTAGAGATATAATGGCTGATTTTGTTTTTCCATGGTTCAATGTGATTTTCGGATACGCAAAAATGCATGGATAAGGATCCCTGATAGGGTCAAACCAAAAAATATAAAACTGATGATATTCAGAGTATTATCCTGGTCAGGCCCTATGGTTGCTGTTTCACTCAGCAATAAGCCTTTAAACCATCCTTTATTCTGGATATTTTCCCGGATCCTGTATTTGAAAAGGGATGCGTACAGAATGGAATTTCCGGCATGGCATGATTCGCATTTTTTTACAGCCAGGTTCTTCGGAACAATCTGATGGGCAACCGTAAGTGTATCTTTATTCTCCGTGTGACATTCAATACATCTGACATGAGTAAAATGAGAAGCCTGGTTTGGCAGCCATTCATGTTTGTCAAGTATACTTGGTTGTTTTTTACTGGTCAGTAATTCATACCTGGTAATGTCACCGTGACAGCCCAGGCAGATCAGGTTGTCATAGGTGATTGTTTCCTGCAGGTTCTCATTGGTCCTCGCATTTATTTTATAGGTATGCGGGTTATGGCACATCCAGCAGGTAAAATCCTGGCTGTGTTTCAGGGAATGCACGCTGGCCATAAAGTTTGAATCAATTTTTTCAAACTTGTATTTGGCATATTTTTCATCTCCCCCGTGACAATCCAGGCAATTGGGCTTGGATTCCATTCTCAGACTCCCGGGATGAGGGAAGATCCCGTAATCTTCCGAGTGACAATCAGTACACTTGAATTCCCTGTGGTTTGAAACATAAAACTCATCACGTTTAATGATCAGTTCCTTATACATCCTGTTGTAGATTGTTTTTTTTGATTCGGAATTCTGGTAGGAAAACTTGGACTGGCCGTGACACTTCAGGCAATCCTCATTCACCTTGCTGTTCTTAAATTTAGCAAGGTCAATAGTTTTTAAAGACTCCTTTTTTGCCATCAGGTTACTTGTCGGTGTCAAATCGAAACTTTTAACAAGGGCAAATGCAACTGCACAGCAAACGATCAGAACCAGTACAACCCATGCAGGACGTATATTGGCTTTGTACATCATGGCAAACTACAGTTAGAGAACCGGAAATAAATAGGGATAATGATAAACGGGTGTTTCCCCTGAAGTCAGGCAAACACCCATTTATCAAATGCGATCAAAGCGGTGGTTTTATTTTTTCAGTGTCCGCATATAAGCAACCAAAGCCCAGCGGTCGTTGGCTTCCGGAATTTTCTTTTCATAGGCAGGCATTTCATCGCGGCCTTTGCTGGTCTCATAGAATAAGTCTCCATCAGACTGGCCCTGGAATGCTGCGGCGGTAAAATCACCGGGGTTTGTTTTCAGGGAAGCAGCTTTAGGTCCGTCACCCAGGCCTTTGCTGCCATGGCATGATTTGCAAGTTTTTGCCCAAAGATCTTTCCCATTGCCTATCACGCTTGCATCCTTAAGATTGACGGGACTTTTAACGGATTTTGCAGCAGCCGGGATGTCCCAGGGTTTTTTAGCCTGAGAATACGAATTCCCTGTAATGAAGAAGATTGCGATCACCATAGTGACCAGAACGGTAAGGATTTTCTGTGTTGTTTTCATGATTTATTATGGTTTTTGAATTAGGTTCTTATAAATTTTCTTTCTGTAATTGTAGTACAAGGTATCATTCCTTTAAAAAGTCCACAAGCGTGTAATATTGAAGCCGAACAGGATATATCCGTTCCAGAAGTTATTTGAGTTCTTGGCTGTAACATACTGGGGAACAATACCATTGGCGGCTTCTATAAACATCTGGAAAGTATGTGTGCTTGTAGAAATTTCCCATCCGAGGCTCCAGTTCTGGTAGGGAGTGGCATGGTTGATCTCAAGCCAGTTATTTGGATACCGGACAATAAATGCAGGGTCATAATACACTACGATGGGTTGTTCAAACGCAAGAATGATTGATGATTGGGGGCTAACTTTTATACGGCCGAGCAATGAAATGGATGCCACATCGTTCGTCGAATTGGTATCAACTTTATTGAAATGCGAATAAGCCAGTCCAAGCTGCATTGAAAATTGTTTACAGAAACGGCGTGCGATCATGAATTCGCCGTACCAGGAAAAGCGGTCGCTGAATTTGTAATCCAGGCCAAAATTCTTACGCGGAGTGGCATCCAATCCTAAATCACCGTAAAATCCGATGGTAAGCGGGCATCCTCCTTTCCGCTGGTGCAGAAAGATATATTTCACCTGAAGGTCCTGGACCATGTAATTTTTTGTCGTGCCAAGGCCGATCATCAGGTTTTTAATGGGGGTGAAGTTAAGGCCTAAGCGGATATTGGAAGCTCCCCAGAGACCGTAAATATCGGATATCCCCTGCTGGATTGACCCAAAGCGATGCTGAAGTACAAACTCCAGGGTTTTGGCAGGGGGGGCTTCCACCGTCTGGTAATCAATGAAAATTCCACTTTCAAATGGCTTCTTTTCCAGGGGCTTTTTTGCAGGGGCTGCCGAAGAATCTGAAGCTGCTTCCTGCGGGTAGGCCAATATCATGCCTGAGAAAAGGAATGATATGCCAAGGATGATTTTTTTGAGTGTCATAGTAAAGGTTTTATTCATGTTTTTACTTGATTTAATTGTTTAAAGCACCCTGGTTGATCCAGTTTTTGATTTTCCCTGCGGAAGTCGGGTCGCAATAGGCTGACATGGTACCGGAAGATACCTTCTGGTATAAAACACTGGAAGCGGCATTCCCAGCAACGACCAGGTTATTTGTCATCAGGCTCTGGTAAGAATTTCCTGTCGTCAGATTGGGTGTTTGACCACCGGATCGATGGCAATTGGTGCACCCGCCGTTGAAAATGGGCTGAATATCCGTTGCAAAAGATACAGGAACATTAGGGGATGGAACGTCGGGTACTATGGTGGCATATTTACAGGCCGCCAATGATGCCAGCACCAGAAAAACAGTTAAAAAATTAATACACTTTTTCATTTTTCTTTATTTATGGTTAAGAAATACTATTACCAATCTTTAACTTTTTTATGAAAAAAGGCCTCAGGATAAGCTGTCCTGAAGCCTTTCCTTATAAAGTAAGGAACGAATTACTTGTCCAGGGTGTTAAAATAGGTAATACCTGCAACAAGCATATCGTTGACATAAGCATGATTGTGAACGCCCATACTGCGGTCGGCATATATCATCGAGAAATTCCAGTAAATTGCCAATTGTATCTGTGGCCTCTTGAAGGGCTTGGTGGCACTGATTGAGCCTTTAAGAACCATGTTCACCGTGTCCAGTATATTATTCTGGGCAAGTAAAACCTTCAGCTGGTTTAATTTATTTGCAACATCGGTCTGTACGCCATTATAATCGAAGGTTGTGCCGATTGAAGCATGACATGGTTTGCAAACTGCGACATTGTCCCCGGTTTCAGTGCTGGACATTGTAAGAGTGTGACCTCCTACAAAATTGCCCGTTGCAGTCCCCAGATGGCAGGTATGACAGGTAGCCTGATCTTTGTGAGGTGAGGTTGTGAAAGGAGCAGGACCCATTTCATAAGCGCCTTTTGCTGCAAGAACCAAAAACTGTGGTCCGTGATGCGGTCCCCAGCGGTTGCTTGTAATGGCAATAGTATCGGTCCCTTTAGGATTGGTCAGCGGGGGAACGGCAGGTCTGGCCTGGTGGCATTTGCCGCAAAGGTTAGAGGTGCCATCGGCTGTGCCACCGGCAGGGGTAACTGTCAGGTCGATAGAGGTAGTAGTGTCAATATACGGATGGACCGGTGTAACACTTCTCAATGTCCAGTCGGCTATTGTATACGTGTTGTGAATCAAATGACAGGTCCGGCAGTTAATGGGTGCAGCATCCGGATAAGCCTGGGTAATCGTGGAGCCTGTCTGGAGTTTTTCAAGAAAACCTTCGTGGCTGTGACAGCCTGAACAACCTCCGGTACGGTTAGCTTCAGCGATAGTACTCGCCGAAGCATGCTTTGAAGCATTGTATTGGAACATTTTTACAACGATGGTGTCACTGAAATTGTGGCAAAGGGTGCAGGTAGCATTGGCGTCCTTCCCATTGGTCCCGGCAGTTCCCTGCGGGCCCTGTGGGCCTTCCTTGGTGCAACCGATGAAAATTAGACCGGAAACCGCCATTACCATGATTCCCGATAAAATCAGCATGAGTAATTTTTTCATATTCTTTCAGATTTCGTTAATAAATGCATTAATATGATAGCAGACAATGGTGCAAATCTTGCTTTACAAAAATATTGAAGTTAACCGGTTAGTTTATTAACAGAAGGGTGAGATTTTCTTTTAATAGTATTGACATCCGTCAAGGTTCCATTGATATATATCAATAAAAAACAGGTCGATGTCATTGTAAAAAGGAAAACCCTATCAGCCCGTCTCGCTTATCTGTTTGAGCTGCTTTATGTTTAACAATTCAAACATATTCCCGTCAACATTCAAAAGGCCTTCTTCTTTGAACTCTTTCAGTATCCTGATTGCGCTTTCCTTCGACATGCCGGATAAATCGGCAAGGTCCTGTCTTGAAAGCGACATTTTAAATGGATTTGTACAATAAATCTTTTCGGAAAGATAAAATAAGGCATCGGCGATCCTTCCGGGCATCTGTTTTTGCGTCAGGCTTATCACCTGTTCAAAATTAAACAGTGTTTGAACGGATATCCGTTTGATAAAATCTTCTGCGAAATCAGGATTGGAGCGGATCAGCTTTTTGAGGATCGATGTATCGACCAGGCAGGCGGTGGAATCATCGACTGCTGAAACGGAGTAATAGTGCTTATTGTCAATATACACACCCGGTCCAAAAATATAATCAACAGGTTTTACCAGTGAAAGGATCAGGTTCTTGCCGTAACCCTCTATATAGATTTTTGCCAGGCCCGATGTCACACAAACGAAATGGGAAGACGGCGTGCCCTGTTTGAACATGATTTCCCCTGCCTTAAAAGCCACATGAAACCTCCCCATATTGATTTGTTCAAGCTCCTCCTGACGAAGACTTTTAAAGATGGATGATTTACAGTTGCAATCAGCACAGTTTGCGTAAAAAGCCGGTTTCCCGTTCATTCATGCTTTTATTAAAATCCGTAGCAGAAAAATCTGCCTGCAATTGCCGCGTTAAGTATAATCTGTAAAAACAAGGAAAACAAGTAGCTACAAATCAATATTATATAACTTCATAGCAGGACAAAAGTAATAAATGAACTGACAAAAAGCAAAAAATGAACCCTTTTTATCAATATAAAATTGAGAAAAATCAATCCATAGACAGGCGATTACTTAAAAAATGAGCCGGAGCAAACAGAACCTTACCAGGATCCCGGTTGGAAAGGGGTAAATAAAAATAGGCTAAATCACATGTTCCCACAAGTAATTTGCGATCTGAACTGCATTCGTCGCCGCCCCTTTTCTCAGGTTATCTGCGACAATCCAAAGGTTCAATGAATTTGGCTGGCTTTCATCACGACGGATCCTTCCCACGAACACTTCGTCTTTGCCTTTGGAAAAGAGGGGCATAGGGTAGAGGTTTTCATCTGGCTTGTCCTGGACGATTATTCCGCTTGTATTTTCGAGAACTTTATTAACTTCCTCAATGCTGTAGTCATTGACGAATTCAATATTTACAGATTCAGAATGACCGCCTACCACGGGAACCCTTGCGATGGTAGCGGTAATCTTTAGGGAATAATCATCAAGTATTTTATGGGTCTCATCCACGAGTTTCATTTCTTCTGTAGTATATCCGTTCGGGAGGAAGCTGCCGCCATGGGGAAAAAGATTAAGGTCAATGGGATGAGGGTATGCTTTTTCGGCTTGTATCCCCATGCGTTCATTCTCAAGCTGGCGCACTGCCCTGATACCAGTCCCGGTAACTGATTGGTAGGTACTGATTACCAGCCGCCGTATCCCGTATTTTGCATGGAGGGGGGCCAGTACCAGGACCAGCTGTATCGTTGAGCAATTCGGATTTGAAATGATTTTATGATGTTTGTCAAGAATACCGGCATTGATCTCAGGGACGATCAGCGGAATACCGGTTTCCATTCTCCATGCAGAAGAATTATCTATCACCGTGATGCCGGCGGCTGCATATTTCGGCGCCCATTCCTTTGAAGCAGCTGCACCTGCGCTGAAAATAGCTATTTCGGGTTTATTGGAAATAGCCATGGCATGATCAATAACCTTATATCCCCTGTTGGCAAAAACAATCTCTGTTCCGACTGATTTCGGTGATGCAACAGGATAGAATTCATCCGGAAAAATATGCCTTTCTTCAAGGACCTTCAGGATTTCACGCCCTACCAATCCTGTTGCGCCGACAACTGCAAGTTTCATATGATCAATCTTTAAGCAAAGATAACGTAACATTTTACAAGGAAGGTATATCACTTTTCATTTTTTCAGGGATTAATGTTGCATCCATACTTTGCTGGGATCCGGAAACATTTGTGTTGCAGGCGGGCTGATTCTTAAATGCAAAATGAAATGAAATACCTCTTAGTGATTCTCATAGTTATACCCCTGGCTTCACGGAGCCAGTTCGCGGATGATTTTTCGGATGGTAATTTCACCTCAAATCCGGCCTGGAAAGGTGATACCGCGGCTTTTAAAGTTAATTCCCAGCACCAGCTCCAGCTGAACTCAGGCGGTTCCGATACTTCGTTCCTGGTAACATCGAGCACAAGGGTCGCGAACACCCAATGGTCATTCTGGATAAAGATGTCCTTCAACACATCTTCAAACAATTATGCCAGGGTTTACCTGACATCTGATTCTCCCCTGGTCACATCGGTTGTGAATGCAAATTACATTCAGTTCGGTGGCTCGGGTGACAGCGTCATTTTCTGCAACCAATACGGGAATACAATCACCCCCTTGTTCAGTTTCCCGGGTATCCGGACGAACAAATCTGTAAACAGTTTAAGGATCAAAGTAATCAGGGACAGTGCCGGAGACTGGGAGCTTTATGCCGACAGCAGCGGTGGTCAGCATTTTATACAAGCCGGTAGAATCCCGGGCAATGGGATTCTGCCCGTTTCATATTTCGGAATATTCTGCAGGTATACATCAAGCAATGCCACTAAATTTTATTTCGATGATTTTTATGCGGGTAATATTATCCGTGATACGGTCCCTCCGGGGATTCAAAATGTCAGTTTTTCGGACAGCAGCACACTGCAAATAAAATTCACGGAACCGGTAGATACCAGCAATCTGAATACCGGTGAAAAATTTTCGCTGAAAAATCATTCGGTAAAACTTCAGAAAGCCCATGCTTGCAACGAGGATCAATCAATTATTTTTATCCCAATAAACATTGATGAAAAAAGATTTTTTTGTGACTCGTTACAGGTGAATGATCTACATGATTTTTCTGGTAATTTATTGAGAGATTCATCCGTTTTTTTCTGTTATTATATTCCAGGACATTGTGAAGAAGGCGACCTTGTCATAAATGAGATTCTGTTCGATCCGGATGAAGAAGGGGCCAGGTTTGTTGAATTGTATAACCGTTCTGCAAAACTGATCGACCTTGGATCGCAAGGGATAGCTTCCCGACTCCCGGGCGGGCTCAGTGGGCAGATTCTACCGGCTTCAGGGAAGGAACTTTTCATACCACCCTATGCTTACTTTGTACTTACTGCCGACTCTGTGAAACTTTGCACAAGATATTACGTCCCCGACCCGGCCCAGGTCAGGGAAATGAAAATATTCCCATCCCTGGATCGTGATTCAGGAGAGGTATTCCTGTTTCGCCTTTCCGACACTATTTTGATTGATAAGATGATTTATAATAAATCTATGAATTTTCCTTATTTGCAGAAAACTAAAGGTGTATCCCTCGAAAGGCTGAGCGCCGATATACCTTCAGGATATTCCTCAAACTGGCAATCGGCGTCGGAAACAACAGGATATGCCACTCCGACATATGTTAATTCACATCATTGCTTTATGTCTTCAGATGATCTTGATGTTGCCCTTGACAATTCCATTATATCCCCTGATAATGACGGAAAAAACGATCTGCTGCTTATAACAGTAACCAGCACAAAACCCGGGATCATGTTATCCCTGAGGATCTATGATATCAGGGGAAGGCAGGTCCGGACGATCACTGACCGTACGTTTACCGGGGATCATTCCGTGTTCATCTGGGATGGAACTGACGATGGGGGCAAGGTTGTTCCTATAGGATATTACCTAATCCTGGCGGATGGGATTGATGCCGGGGGAACCCGTTCAAAAATCAAAAAAACCATTGTCGTTGCTCATTTATTGAATTGAGAAGTCAGATCCTTGCATAGGCTATAGTAGCAAGACTGATTGTTACACCAGGAATTGAAGATAAAGCATTTACGCAGGCTTCAAGCGTTGCCCCCGTTGTCACTACATCATCAACAAGAAGGATCCGGCTGCCGGCAATCTTTTCTGTTTCCCTGACTCCGAAAATCTCATTCACATTCTGCCAGCGCTTAAACCTTGATTTCCTGGTCTGTGTTTCGGAGGAATATTTTCTGTAAAGATAATGGCAGGCATACGGGATCCCCATTACACCGGAAAGACCGATTGCAAACTGTTCGCTTTGGTTATAGCCTCTTTTCAGATATTTCTTTTTATGAAGGGGAACCGGGAGAATGATGGAAGATTCTGAGAAAAAACTGCATTTTTTTAAATCCCTCCCATACTCCGTTCCGAGGAAGATACCCACATCTTTCCGCCCCTTGTATTTTAGCGCATGAATAAGGTGTTGTACATTGCTTCCTTTATTGAACAGGAGATAGGAAGCAGCATGCAAAATACCGGCTCTGCCCCAGAAGATGCGGTTGACCGGGTTATCATCAGAAAGATGAAAATTGGTTCTGGGAAGATGATACAGGCAGGAATCACAGACCACCTCTTCATGTTTCCACAGGGAATTTCCGCATGCGATGCAAATCCTTGGAAAAACCAGACCGATAAAATCATCTGTCCACATGATACTTAATCCAGGAAGAATGCAAAAGTGATATCCTGCGCCCTCTGATCCTTTATAACAGGAAGGTCCTGGGATTATGCTCCATAAAAGACCGTCCGGAAGTAAAGTTTTATCAACAGTTTAGCAAATGAGAGGAAATTTGCATTAGGTTTGGACTATGGAATCTAAACCCTCAAGGATTCTTGAAATTGAAGTCCTCAGCACCGGTTTCAGGCATGGCAAACATATTATTCCGGCGGTGAAAGGGATATCTTTTACCCTGGAGGCAAATGAAACGCTTGCGCTGGTCGGAGAATCTGGATCCGGTAAATCCGTCACGGCCCTGTCGGTCATGCGGCTTCTCCCCGCTCATTCAACCGTCACTGAATCGACCCGGATGATCTACATGAGCCAGTCAGGAAACTGGATTGATCTTCAGCATTCGGGTGAGATGCAACTTCGGAAAATAAGGGGGAGGGAAATATCCATGGTTTTCCAGGAACCCATGACTTCCCTTAACCCGGTACTTACTTGCGGAGAACAGGTATCGGAAGTACTGACCACGCACCTGGAATACTCAAAAGGCCAGGCAAAAAAAAACAGCATTGAACTCTTCAGGGAGGTCAGGCTGCCTGCCCCTGAAAGGATTTTCAATGCGTATCCGCACGAGCTATCGGGAGGCCAGAAGCAAAGAGTGATGATCGCCATGGCCATTTCGTGCAATCCTTCTATTCTGATTGCAGATGAACCCACTACTGCCCTGGATGTGACGGTTCAGAAAGCAATTCTCCTCTTACTCAAACAGATCCAGGCAGCAAGACAAATGAGTATTTTATTCATTACACACGACCTGGGACTTGTTTCAGGGTTTGCCGACCGGGTGCTGGTAATGTACAAGGGGGAGATAGTGGAGGCGGGGACTGTTTCCGGTGTTTTTAACAAGCCTGTTCATCCTTATACAAAAGGGTTACTTGCCTGCCGGCCGCCGCTAGGGACCAGGCTCAGGAGGCTTCCTACTCTTAAAGATTTTGCGGATGGGAAACCAACGATATCACAAGAAGTTGTTTCGGCGGAAGAGAGGCAAAAGATCCACTATGATGTATATTCCCGGGATCCTGTGTTAAGAGCGGTAGACCTGGTCAAAACCTTCCAGGGCATAAGGGCGGTTGATAAGGTCAGTTTTCAGCTCTTCCGATGCGAAACGCTGGGGATAGTCGGTGAATCGGGCAGCGGAAAAACGTCCCTTGCCAGGGTTGTCCTTGAATTGATCCCGGCCGACAGCGGAAAGATATTTTTCAGGGATACGGATATAACTTTGCTTTCAAGGAAGAAGATGAAGGATCTAAGGAAACACCTGCAAATAATTTTCCAGGATCCTTACTCTTCATTGAATCCAAGGATGACAGTGGGAGCTGCCATCCAGGAACCCATGAGGGTACACAGGCTGCATGCCAATGAAAAAGCCAGGAGGGAAAAAGCCGTTGATCTTCTCGAAAAGGCAGGATTAAGCGGGGACCATATGCACAGGTACCCGCATGAGCTTTCCGGCGGGCAAAGGCAAAGGGTCTGCATTGCCCGGGCGCTGGCAGTGGAGCCACAGCTGATCATTTGCGATGAATCCGTTTCCGCGCTGGATGTTTCCGTCCAGGCCCAGGTACTGAACCTCCTGAACGACCTGAAACATGAGTTAAGGCTGACATATATCTTTATTTCACATGACTTGTCAGTAGTCAGATATATGTCGGACAGGGTAATTATCATGAAAAACGGAAGGATCATGGAAACAGGAGAGGCCGACCGGGTTTTTTCGCACCCTGAAAATGAATATACCAGGGATTTGGTTAGAGCCATCCCTGATCCTGCATTTCTTCATTAACATCCTGAAATAACTGCATATGGGAAAAAAATCATCCAAACAGGAAGCAGCCGGAAGGGAAAACCTGATTCAGTCGGTCATCGGCATTTTCAGGCAGAATCCATTCAGCAGCTTTAATTATAAACAAGCTGCTGCCCGGTTAAACATTGAAGACCGGGCAACAAAAGACCAGGTCAGGCTGATCATTGAACGGCTTTATATGGCAAAAGAACTGGTCCAGGACAAACGCGGGAAATTCCAGATCAATACGGAAAGTGAAAAATATAAACGGTCTGTGTCAAAAGAGATCACCGGCAGGGTGGATATGAAACAAACCGGCAAAGCCTATTTGATTCCTGAAGACGGGTCGGAAGATGTTTACATCGCAGCTGGAAACACGGATCACGCATTGCATGGGGATACTGTGAAAGTCAGCCTCTTCCCGGGCAGGAAAGGCCATAAGCGGGAAGGAGAGATCATTGAGATCATCAAACGTCATAAAAGACAGTTTGTCGGTATAATCGAACTCAGTAAAAACTTTGCCTTCCTTATCCCCGACAACCCTTCCATAACCGTTGAATTCCTGATACAGAAACAGGATCTCAACGGAGCAAGGAACGGTGAAAAAGCCGTCGTGGTTATTACCGACTGGCCCACGCATTCCAAAAATCCCTTCGGAAGGGTTATACAGGTCCTTGGAAAACCGGGAGATAACCAGGTCGAAATGCAGGCAATACTTGCTGAAAATGATTTTCCACTGTCGTTTTCCCCTGAAGCCGAGGCTGAAGCAGCCAGGATACCCGATGAGATTCCTTTCGGAGAAATCCTTAAGAGAAGAGATTTCAGGAAGGCGTTTACAATTACCATTGATCCTGAGGATGCCAAGGATTTTGACGATGCCGTTTCGCTTCAGAAACTTGGGAACGGGCACTGGGAAGTGGGAGTGCATATCGCAGATGTATCGTATTATGTAACTCCGGGTTCTGGAACAGACAAGGAAGCGTTCGACAGGGGAACCTCTGTATATATGGTGCACAGGACCATTCCCATGCTGCCTGAACGGCTTTCAAACCAGTTATGTTCACTTCAGCCGAACAAGGACAGGTTATGTTTTTCGGCAGTTTTCGAGATGGACGGAGAAGGTAAAATTTATGGAGAGTGGTTCGGCAAAACGATCATCCATTCATGCCGCCGATTCACATATGAGGAAGTTCAGAATATAATTGAAACCGGGAAAGGCGAATACTCCCGTGAAATAAGAATCCTTGACCGGATCGCATCATGCCTCAGGGATGAAAGGTTCCGTAAAGGTTCATTCAACTTTGAGACGCAGGAAGTAAGGTTCAGGCTTGATGAAAAAGGCCGGCCACTGAGCATTTATATCCGGGAAATGAAGGAAGCCAACAAGCTGGTCGAGGATTTTATGTTGCTGGCCAATAAAAAAGTTGCAGAAAAGATAGGGAAACAAAAACCGGACGTACAGCCAAAGATCTTTGTATACCGTGTGCATGACAAACCGAACCCTGAAAAGCTCGAAGCCTTCACCCACCTTGTGGAAAGGCTTGGTTTTTCTTTAAAGGTATCTTCAAAGAAGTCCATGGCCCATTCCTTTAATCAGCTTTTTCATGACATCAAGGGGACAGGGGCGGAAAATATGGTGGAGACGGTGGCAATCCGGACAATGGCTAAGGCATTTTATACTACGGATAACATAGGTCATTACGGACTGGCCTTTCCCTTTTATACTCATTTCACGTCTCCTATACGGAGGTATCCTGACCTGATGGTGCATCGTCTTCTCGAAGGATATCTTGCCGGCCGGCCTTCTGTAAAAAAAGCCGATTACGAATCCAAATGCGAGCATTCATCGGACATGGAAAAAAGGGCGGCAGATGCCGAGCGGGCTTCGGTAAAATACAAGCAGGCAGAATATATGCTGGATAAGATCGGGAAGGAATTTGACGCCCTGATCTCGGGGGTAAGCAAATGGGGGCTGTTCGCCGAAATCATCGGGACCAAATGTGAAGGAATGATCCGCCTGAGGGATCTCGATGATGATTTTTATTACCTGGATGAAGAAAACTTCAGGGTCATCGGCCAGAGATATGGAAAAGTTTACAAGCTGGGGGATAAAATCAGGATAAGGGTTCATAAAATCGACCTGTCCAGAAAGCAGATGGATTACACCCTGATTTAATTATTTGTTAAAATTTGAAATTCCGTAAAATTTTATCTTTGCCTGAAAATGAGAAATGGATCTAATCTCTCCGGCTGATCTTGTCAGGGCCAATCGGGCACTTCAAATAATGGGAGGAGAGAGACTTGCAAAAATCTTTTTCAACCTTATAAAGCTTGACCTGGTCAACAGGATATACAGCGAAAATTTTCATCTGACCAACAGAGATTTCCTTGAGGCCGTGTTGTCCGACCTGCAGGTTAAATATATAATTCGGGAAACGGACCTGAATAATATTCCAGCCGAAGGACCATTCATTGCAATCTCAAATCATCCTTACGGTGGTATTGACGGCCTTATGATGTTATCGTTTATGACAAGGATAAGGCCTGATTTCAAACTCCTGGTGAATTTTTTACTTTCCCGGATCCTGCCGCTGAAAGATTTTTGTTTAGGGGTTAATCCATTTGAGACCCATAAAGATGTAAAATCGAGTTTCGGCGGGCTTAAAGATGCATTCAACCATTTGATGAACAATCACCCCATGGGAATTTTCCCTGCCGGAGAAGTCAGCAGCTACAAATTAAAACATAAAGAAGTTGCCGACCGGGAATGGCAGCATTCAATGCTGAAGTTTATAAAAAAGGCCGGCATACCTATCATTCCCTTGTATTTTTCAGGCCATAACAGCATTCTGTTCAATATGCTTGGGTTCATTCACCCGGTGTTGCGCACGTTAAAACTTCCCTCCGAAGTATTTAACAAGGCCGGAAGTGAAATAACCATTCGAATCGGCAGCCCGGTAACTCACGCCGAACAACACAGATTCCGGGACATTTCGGATTACGGGAAATTCCTCAGGATGAAAACCTATGCACTCAGCTTGTCCCTCAAACCCGTAAATCATAATTACAAATTTATCACACACAGTCCTGAACCAATCATTGAACAGGTTAGCGAAGGACTGATCAGGCGGGAAATTGAACAAATCAGGAAGACTCATTTGCTTTTCAGTGTCAGGGAAAATTGTGTTTTCTGTGCCGAGGCGTCAATCATTCCGAATATTTTAAGGGAGATCGGCAGGAGGAGGGAAAAGACTTATCGCGAGGTCGGAGAAGGCACCAATAAAAGCCTGGATCTTGACCCTTATGATCCTTTCTTCGAGCAATTGTTTATCTGGGATGACCTGCAAAAACAAATCGTGGGCGGCTACCGGGTAGGCAAAGGGAACCGTATCCTTTCCCGGTTCGGGCGGAAAGGTTTTTATATTCACAGCCTGTTTAAGATACATCCGGAATTTACCCCCGTTTTAAATGTGTCGCTGGAACTCGGCCGTTCTTTTATCATCAGGGAATATCAGAAAAAAACATTTCCGTTATTCCTCCTTTGGAAAGGGATACTGTATTTGCTGCTTAAAAATCCGGAATACAGGTATTTGCTGGGCCCCGTGAGCATCAGCAATGAATTCAGCCCGTTTGCAAAATCATTATGTGTCGAATTTCTGAAAGCGAATTATTTCAATACGGAATTCGCATCCTATATCCGTCCGAAAAACCCATACAGGGGCAAGGTGGATAAAGTTATTGTGAAAGAAATTTTGTTCAGGCATACCGAAAATGACCTGACGAAGCTCGATGAGTTCATCCAGGATTTTGATCTGCAGTACAAGACTCCGATTCTTCTGAAAAAATACCTGAGCGTCAACGCCGAGGTTCTTGGATTCAATGTCGATCCGTTATTCAATAATTGCCTGGATGCGCTGATGATCCTTGATCTGTTCGAAGTTCCCCTGGCAACTATCGAAAGCCTCGCAAAAGAGTTCCACGATCAATCCATACTGGAGAGGTTCAGGAAATAAATCAGGCCAGTTTGTTTTTTCAAGCAGATCGAAGAAATGTTTACGGAATGTCTCGCTGACGGGGATATTGGTCAGACCGATACCCCCCAGCTGGTCTTTCGGCTATCTGCCACGAGGGTATAATTGCCGGTGAACATACAGGAAAAATCGGTGAAAATCCGCTGTGGAATAATATAAAAATCCCCGGTACGATTCCGACGCACCGGGGATTTTCATCAGGGCCGAAATTGTCTATTTTACCAGGCTCAGTTCGTCGATCAGATTCGTCGCTCCGGCAAATTTATCGATGATAAAGAGGACATAGCGGATATCCACGTTGATAGTTCTTTGCATATCCGGCTCAAACATGATATCGCCGCTCATTGCTTCCCAGTTGCCGTCAAAGGCCAGACCAATAAGCTGTCCGTCGCCATTGATAACTGGACTTCCCGAGTTGCCACCGGTAATATCATTGGTTGTAAGGAAACAAACTACCATTTCACCGTTTTCACCGTACTTCCCGTAATCTTTCATCTGGTAGAGGTCCTTCAATTTTTTTTCTACGATGAATTCTTCATTGTCCGGATCTTCCTTTTGCATTACTCCGTACAGGGTGGTGAGATAATCATAGTGAACGGCATCGGAAGGATAATAATCGAGAACCTTGCCATAGGAAACCCGCATTGTGGAATTGGCGTCAGGATAATACCTGCGCTCCGGGTCCATTTGACGGAGACCGGCCACAAACAAACGGTTCCCCGCCGAGGTACGGTTTCTAATATCGGTTACTTTATTAGTGAACTTACCGGAAGTTTCGGTAACCGACTGGGCAAACACCCAGGCCGGGTCTTTCTCGAGTGTTTTCCTGCCGGGCTTATCCAGGAATTTATTCAGACGTGCCTCGGTGGCAAAGATGGAGTTGGCATAAACATAATCGGCATATGCATTCATATCGTCTCCGAACTTTTTCCTGATTTCCGTGAAGACCCCGGGCTGGTCTTCAGGGGCAACATTTTTAACATAAAGGTTCAGGATTTCTGCAAATTGCTTTTTTTCAATCGCCTGGTCCTTGTCTTTGAACATCTCGGGGATTGTTGACCGGTAGGCCTCTATGGCCTTGGCAAGGGCATCCTTGTCCTTTTTTTCATAGGCTTCGGAAATGGCAGAACTCCTGTTGGCTACCTGGACTATCCCCAGGGATGAACCACCCAGGGAAGAATAGTACATGGGGACGGAGACCTTGGCCAGTTCTGCATAGCCCTGTTTCAGATTTTCGAGAACATTCCCATACTTTTTCTGAAGTGCAGGATCCTTGCTGTACCAGTTGACAAATGCTTTTTCAATTTCCTTTTTCTTGTCTTCAACCTTGTTCCGTTTCAGCATTTTTGACTGGCCGATGAAATTCTTCCAGGTATTGGCGATCTGCGCATAGTTCCCGGCATAAGCGATCTTGACGGCTTTATCAACGTCCATTCTTTCCTTCATTACATCCAGCTCCTTGCCGAAGATTGCGGTAATGGTCGGATAAAGTACCGCAAGGTTGAATTCAATCCCGTAAGAGGTGAGATAACGTGATGTATTTCCCGGGTAACCCCAGACCATTGCAAAATCGTTTTTCTTTATTCCTTTCAGGCTGATCGGGAGGTGATAAGCCGGTTTGAGAGGGATATTTTTTGTCGAGTATTTTGCCGGATTATTGGCAGAATCGGCATATATGCGGAAGACGGTAAAGTCACCCGTATGCCTCGGCCACATCCAGTTATCGGTGTCACCCCCGAACTTCCCGATGGAAGAAGGGGGAGCTCCGACAAGCCTGACGTCGCGGTATGTCTTAAATACAAAGAGGTAAAATTCATTCCCGGCATAAAAAGATTTAACCACAGCATCGAATTTGCCATTCTCTTCAGCCCGTTTTTTAATCCGGTTCCCGATATTCCTGATCTTCGCCTGGCGATCGGTTTCTTTTAATGTATCCTGCAGGAAGGGGATAATGGAATCAGTGACATTTTCTATTCTCATCAGAAACGAAGCGCACATCTTTTCATTGGGGAGTTCTTCATTCTTGTTTTTTGCCCAGAAACCGTTTGTAAGATAGTCGTGATCGGTTGTACTATGGCTTTGCACGGCATTATATCCGCAGTGATGATTAGTGAAGATCAATCCCTGGTCGGAAACAACTTCAGCAGTGCAGAAAAAACCCTGTCCGCCGCCATTGGCCGATAATCCGACAATGGCGTCTTTAAGGCTGGAATGGTTAATGCTGTAAAGCTCATCGGCTGTCAGGTGAAGCCCCATTTTCTGCATGTCGACATAATTCAGGCGTTCGAGAAGAAGCGGAAGCCACATTCCTTCATCAGGTGGATTATCAGCAAAAGTCGCAGACGAAAAGGTCAGCATCAGCAGACAAATCATCAGCAGGGTCATCTTTTCAAAAAAATACTTCATAATGGTTTTATTTATGGTTTTAATTAAAATCAGGGCATGTGAATGGATATCCCTTTATAGAATTCAAGAAGGGACCCTGCTATGACAAAGGCGCCAAAGATCATGAATAACAGACCGACGATCCGGTTGATCCATAGCTTTACCTGCGGGTTTCCAAGGACTTTGATCCGGTTGGCCAGAATACATTTCAGTATATCGGTTGTAAGCACCATTGAAAGTGTACCGGCAAAAAACAGACCGACTGCCTGCTGGTTGCCGCCGTAAGTAGCGTTGATTGCAAGCATGGAAGTGATCCAAAACACCCAGAGGAAGGGGTTGGCGATATTAAGCAGGAACCCTTTAAAAAAATAGGGAACAAGTCCTGGTTTTTTCACCCGGATCTCGTTGATGGCCTCAACCTGTTCGGTCATCGGGATCTTTTTAAAGAAAGTGTATATCCCGAAAACGGTCATAATTGCTCCACCGATAATCCCGAGGATTAGGTGATAGGTTTTGTCGTTTACTATGGCCGCGGCTCCGAAATAAAAACCAACGACCAATGCCAGGTCGCTGGTAAAGATCCCCAGGGCAAGAAATATACCTGTTTTCACGCCATGCTTGACACTGGTCTGGAGAAGTGCGAATAAAGCAGGGCCAAGGGAAATTGCAATGGTGATACCGAGGATCATTCCCTCGAACAAGGGGTGCAATATGGACAGGTTACTGAGATTCATAGTTTTTCAAATGCTCTTGCCAGGAGTTCAGTTGAAGGTTTTTAAGGACCCTGGGGAACTTATGTGCCCCTCCTTCTTTACCAAGGGCTTTCATCCAGTCATAAAAAGCCTGCAAAGGTACAACTTCAGCTTTTATTTCCCTAATTGCTTCAAGACGTTCGATGCGATAATCATCATTGAGAACCTTCAGATAACCGTCCAGTTTTTCAGCTGCAACCAAAGGATCCACAGGATTATCCGTTCCCAGGTACCATTTGTGCCCGAACAGGCTGCCGTTTCTCGTTCCGCAGACCGTATACTCGCTGATTTTAACTTTCAGTTCATCCTGCAGCATTTTCACGGCATGGTTCATATTATCCTGTGAAAGGTGCTCCCCGCAAAGGCTGAGGAAATGCTTGGTGCGGCCCGTGAGGATGATCTCGCTTGTTTTCAGGTTTGTAAATTTCAGGGTATCCCCGATAAGGTATCTCCATGCCCCGGCGCAGGTTGAAATCAGCAGAGCATATTCTTTGTTTTCCTCAACCTCACCTATGGTAAATGTTTCAGGTGTTTTAATCAGGTTCCCTTCTTCATCGAAATTCTTTTGATTATAAGGGATAAATTCAAAAAATATCCCGTTATCGGTAATCAGTCCCATTGAATTTTTACTTTCAGGGAGCTGGTAAGCCATGTATCCTTCTGAAGCCAGGTATGACTCATTGAATACGATCGGTTTCCCTGTAAGTTTCTGAAAGCTGTTCATGTAAGGCTCGAAGGAAACGCCGCTATGGACATATGCACTCAGATTAGGCCATATTTCATGAATATGATTCAGTTTATAAACGGTGATTATCCGCTCGAGGATGATCTGGATCCATGCCGGGACTCCTACAATTATGCCTATGTCCCAGTTCGGGGCATTACGTATGATCTCATTCAGTTTAACCTGCCATTCCACTTCCCTGGAGATGGTTTGCCCGGGCTTATAAAAATGCTGGAACCAGAATGGTATATTCTTGGCGGTAATCCCTGAAACATCCCCCTGGTAATAAGTACCGTTATACTGCAGATGTGTGCTTCCCCCTATCATAAGGATCCCCTTTTCGTAGAATTCATCAGGGAAATTATATTTAGTCGTGCTGACAAGCAGGCGGATGCTGGCTTTTCGGATGGCCCATAACATATCTGAAGTGACAGGGATCTGTTTTGAAGAAGCCTCAGACGTACCGGAAGTCAAGGCAAAATATTTCACTCTTCCCGGCCATGCCACATAGGATTCACCGTTCAGGCTTCTGTACCACCATGAGCGGAACATGGTGCTGTAATCATATACAGGGATTGAATTGCGAAAGGAAGAAAATACATCTCCCGATAACAGGATGTCCTGAAACCTGTAATGTTCGCCAAATGCTGTATTCTGGGCCTTGACAAGTAATTTCCTGAGGACTTTCTGCTGGTCTTTGACCGGGTCTGGAATTTTCAGGTCTATAGGAAAACGCCGGAGTTCATATGCTTTTTTGATAAAGGAACCAAGCAGCGGCATTTGGAAAATATTATCTTACAAGGTGTAAAATTACTAAAAAGATACTAATTTTCGGAACGGATTGTAAGATTCAGAAAAGTTTCACACTTTTTAAATAATCCAGGAATGAAAAAAATCATAGTTTATGTTATCCTGGCTTTAACAGGATTTATATTGGTCATCATTGCCGTAATATTGTCGTACCTTCAACACACGGAATACAGGCCGGCCCCGATAGAAGCCGCCGGGATCAGCGGGAACGGGCTCCCGATCCCGGCAGGAAAAAGGGAATTCGGGATCTTTACCTGGAATATAGGGTATGCAGGGCTTGGCAAGGAAATGGACTTTTTCTATGACGGCGGAAAGACTGTACGCCCAGGCAGGGAAGAAACAAATAAATACCTTAAAGGGATAAAGGAGTTTCTCAGCTCAAATGATTCCTGCGATTTTATTTTTATACAGGAGGTCGACCTGGACTGCAAACGTACGTATTATATTAACCAGCTGATTTACCTGCAGGAGGGATTATCGTCCTTTTGCAATGTTTTCGCCGAAAACTATCATGTGGATTTTGTTCCGGTACCGGTCACAGAACCCATGGGAAAAGTACATGCAGGCCTGGCTACATTTTCAAAATTCAAACCCGAAACAGCAGAAAGACATGCCTACAATGCATTTTTTTCCTGGCCTAAGCGACTGGTCATGCTCAAGCGGTGTTTTATCGTTTCGGTATATCCTTTGTCGGGGGGAAATGAACTGATCGTGATCAATCTGCATAATTCAGCATTTGATGCAACAGGCCTGCTGAGGCAGGAAGAGCTGAATCAGCTGCAAACCTACATGGAAAATGAATACAGTAAAGGGAATTATATTATTTGCGGCGGAGACTGGAACAGCAACCCGAAAGGTTTTGACACCTCCGCAATAAAATCCGGAGATAAAGCATTTGCGATAAAACCACCGATCAGCAAATCGTTCATGCCTGGATGGCAGATGGTTTTCGATCCTGCAAAGCCAACGAACAGGAACGTGGACAAACCTTATGTCAAGGGAAGTACCGGGACAACCATCATTGATTTTTATATCATATCACCCAATGTGAGGGAAGAATCCTGTAAGACGATCGACAGGGGCTTCGAGAATTCGGACCACCAGCCAGTCTATGCACGGTTCATACTGAACCCGGATTAAGGATGGACATCCTCACACAGGGTAAAAAAAGCGGTTATGTCATCGAATGCAGAACATTTTAAAGTCAGCGTGAAGAGTTCACTGGCCCGATTCCTGGAAAGCACTTTTCCCCAATCTTCAAGGACAAGCCTTAAAAAGATGGTGATCAACGGAAACATCAGCCTGAATAACAGAATCGCAAGAAACCCTTCGGTTGAAGTCAACCCGGGAGATATGATCAGTTACCAGAGACAGGTCATTTTAAGGGGTGAATCATCCCCCTTCAGGCTGATTCATGAAGACGCGTATATCCTGGTCATTGACAAACCGGCAGGCATACTGACTTATGGAGAGAAAGGAAGTGACGGTACTTCGGCCTATAAGGAATTGAAAGATTACCTGAGCAAAACTGCAAAAGCAAGGGTCGACCTGTTCGTGGTGCACCGGCTTGACCGGGAGGTCTCAGGATTGCTGATGTATGCCAAATCCCCGGAAATACAGGAAAAGCTGAAAGGAGGATGGTCGGAATCCATAAAAAAATATTTTGCGTTTGTCGAGGGAATTCCTGAGCCAAATGAAGGGACAATAAAAAGCTGGCTTTCCGACGGACCGAACTATAAAGTTATTTCAGGGGACAAAAGGGAAGGAGCCAGGTTTGCAGTTACAAACTATAAAGTCATTCAGGTCAAAGAAGGCAATGCCCTTCTGGAAGTTCAACTTGAGACAGGCAGGAAAAACCAGATCAGGGTGCATCTTTCCGATTTCGGCCATCCCGTGATTGGGGACCGGAGATATGGAGCCGATGCAACCTATGAACGGAGAATCAGGCTGCATGCATGCTTTTTATCCGTAAGGCATCCCATAACAAATCAGCAGATTGAGTTTAAAAGCGGATTGCCTAAGGGCTTTCTCACCTTGAAGATGGAAAATGAAGTGTATAAATAATTATTACGGCTTTCTCCGGAAAAGAAATTAACGGCCTTTCCGGTTAAATGACCGTTGTCTTACCGCTTCAAAAACCAAAATTGCAGCTGACACCGATACATTCATGGAATCAACTTTCCCGCCCATGGGGATTTTAATAAGAAAATCAGCTTCCTTTAACCAGGGATCACTCAGTCCGGTGGATTCAGTCCCCATGATGAAGGCAGCAGGCCCTTGGAAATCACAATTGTAATATAATGTTTCAGCGCTCAGGGCTGCGGCATAGGAAGGAATATGCTTTTCTTTAAGCCATTGTCTTGCATCCCCTCCGGACCCGACGATAACAGGGATCGTAAAGATGCACCCGAGGCTTGAACGGACAGAATTGGGATTGTAAGGATCGGTTTGAGGATCGCAGATTATCACCGCATCAATATTTGCAGCATCGGCAGTACGCAGAACAGCTCCAAGGTTTCCCGGTTTCTCCACCGATTCCAGGACAAGGATAAGGGGATTTTCAGAAAGACGGATGCCTTGGAAGTCATGGAGTTTCGGAGCTGCCAGGGCAAGTATCCCTTCGGCATCTTTCCGGTAAGCCATCCGGTTGTAAACCGGCCTGTTCACCTCTATGGTTTCCATGTCCTGCTGAGAGAAAATAATTTCTGTATCATGGCCTCGCTTCAGGATTTCAGGACAATATATCAATGAAGCCAGTCGAAACCCGGATAACACAGCCAGCCTTATTTCCCTCGATCCTTCGACTACGAAAAGTCCCTGCGCTGATCTCTCCCTTGCCTTCTCCTGCAACAGGAGGACATTTTTAACCAGGGGATTCTGAAGGCTTGTAAGCTGTCGTATCACAGACCGAAATTACAAAATAATAAACAGAAACATTCCTTTTAACGAATAAGGAAAAGAAGATCAAAAGGCAGTTCCCGGAGAAAGTACTGCCCGCTTATCTTGTCAGTTGCAGGAAGTTTAAAGGGAAGGAATAATTTTTACCGGGTTTAGAGGCTAATAAAAGTTTTTATCCTAAATTTGCGCATTCAAGTACCATAAATATTTTATGTCAAAGATTTTTGCTTTATCAGAAGCCGCTTCAATCGCAATTCACAGCGTGGTACTGATCGCCCGTTCAGCTGAAGGCATAAATGCCGTGAAAATTGCTGAGTTTACAGGTTTCTCCAAAAACCATATTGCTAAAGTTTTACAGCGGTTGGTTAAAAGTGACATATTGAAATCGGTCAGAGGGCCTTCAGGCGGATTCACAATGAAAAGAGAACCCAATAACCTCACTCTTTTGGATATCTACCAGGCGATAGAAGGCCCTATCGAAGTTTCCGACTGTCCGCTGGCATATGAAATCTGCAATTTTGATCGCTGCCTGATGGGAAATGTCATCAATAAACTAACCACGGAATTCAGAAAGTTTCTTGAGGAGCAGACCCTGGAAAGTTACATTTAATTTTTTCCGTCCTCATTAGGCCAAACAACCCTCACAAAAAAAAGTATTTAGTGCAGCAAGTATCCCATGGCATATAAGCCGGGGAGACAGGCAAATTCATTGCGTTGAATTTCCGGTACAAAACAGATTTCCTATCTTTGCGGTGAATTCAGGATTCACAATTCCATCTAAAACAAACTCTTGTATGACGATAAAAAGATTACGCTTAACGTGTATTTTGATACTGTCATTTATGCTGGCAGGAATGGTTTCAGGACAAACGCCCAGAGGCGTGCTTACACCGGTTAAATGTCCTGACGGTATTGAAACCTATGTTACCAGGGCCGTGTATTTCGGAATAACTCCACCCCTACGTGAGATGCCTCAGAATAAATCGTTCAACTATAAAGGGAAGGAAGAGAAGGAGGTTGAAAATGCAGTAAACCCTAAGTATAAAATATACGGCCGCCACCCGTTTTTATTACCTGAAGACCCGGTCTGGCAAAAACAGGACGGGACTTACATGCCGCAGAATGCCGGTCCGATCCAGAACTTTGAAGGCATTAATAACCTTTCAGGCGTGTATCCGCCGGATACCCAAGGGGATGTGGGGCCTGATAAATATATTCAGGTTGTAAATATGAAATATGAAATTTTCTCCAAAACGGGAACTTCCTTACTGGGCCCTTCCAACCTGAGCACGATCTGGAGTGGAATTCCCGCTCCCTGGAACGGAACGAATAACGGTGACCCTGTGGTGCTATACGACCAGGCTGCACAGAGATGGATTATCTCGCAATTCTCACTGGTAACCGGAAACTATGCTGAACTGGTCGCCATATCTCAAACCTCTGATCCGACAGGTTCCTGGTATCAGTATGTGTTCCAATTCGGCAACCAGATGCCTGATTACCCCAAACTTGGAATTTGGCCCGACGGGTATTATCTATCCTTCAACCAGTTCACCGGAGGTTCAACCCAGAACGGGGTGGGGGCCTGTGCCCTGGAACGTTCGAAGATGCTGAACGGGGATGCTTCAGCCACCATGCAATACAAGAATCTCGGATCTTCTGCCGACCCATGGGCCATGCTGCCTTCCGATTGGGATGGCATAAATACGCCTTTAACTGGGGAACCCGATTATTTTACATATTTCAATGACTGGTCCACACCGGGATCCCCGGTCCTGAATATCTGGTCATTTCATGTAGACTGGACCAATCCGGCCAATACGACATTTACCCAGACTTATAGTATTGCAACCGTGAATTTTGATTCCCAGATATGCACAGCTACAAGAGAAAGGTGCATACCCCAGCCTTCGACCAGTGTAAGGCTGGAAGCCCTGTCAGACCGTTTGATGTACAGGTTGCAGTACAGGAATTTCGGGAGTTACCAGGCCATGGTCACAAACCATACGGTCGACGTGGACGGTTCTGGTCATGCGGGGATCCGATGGTATGAATTAAGGAATTCAGGCAGTGGCTGGGGGATCTACCAGCAGGGGACCTATGCTCCGGATGCAAGCCACCGCTGGGTCGGCAGTATTGCAATGAACGGACTCGGGGATATTGCGCTAGGGTTTTCCCTCTCCGACGGAAGTTCAACGTATCCGTCTATTCATTATACCGGGCGAAGGTTTTCTGACCCGCTGGGTTCGATGACCATCGCCGAACAGACAGTTATCAACGGAAGCGGCTGCCAGACCGGCTCAGCCTGCCGCTGGGGCGATTATGCCATGATGTCGGTGGATCCTTCCGATGACCTGACTTTTTGGTTTACAACTGAATATATACAGACTACCGGGACCGCCAACTGGCAAACAAGAATTGCCTCCTTCAAGTTCTTCAGCAATCCCATCGTTACAACGACTGCGGCCACGGCTATCACAACTACTTCAGCAACCCTGAACGGGTCAATCAACCCAAACGGTCTGAGCTCGACCTATCATTTTGACTGGGGCTCAACGATAACATACGGGAACAGCACACCGGTCACCTCAGCAGGTTCCGGATCCACCGCGATAAACGTTAGTGCGAATATCAGCGGCCTGACAGCAGGGACGACCTACCATTTCCGCGTTGTCGGCGATAACAGTGACGGCACGACCGACGGAAACGATATGACGTTCATACCGGGCGGCGCCATCGTAACGACGACTCCTGCCAGCGCGATCACAACAACCACGGCCACTGCCGGGGGAACTATAAGTACCGACGGCGGGGCGGCAGTCACAGCCAGGGGAACCTGCTGGAGCACATCCGCCAACCCGACGATCTCCGGGAATCATACTTCGGACGGCTCGGGGTCCGGGACATTCACCAGCTCGCTGACAGGGCTGAATGCAAATACTACCTATCATATAAGGGCATATGCAACGAATAGCGTCGGTACATGGTATGGTGCCGACCTTACGTTCAACACCCTTTGCGCAATTTATTCACTACCATTTAATGAAGGATTTGCAAACACCACTATTCCCAATTGCTGGACCCAGGTTGACTACCAGGGAAATAATGAAATATGGCAGTTCGGCATGATAACCGGGGGTAATCCGAATCCCAACCTGAACGGAAATTATGCGTATCTGTACAGTCATAATTACGGATCAGGCAATTCACAGAATGCCGACCTTGTCACTCCCGTACTTGATTGTTCCGCTTTTACAAATGTAACCCTTCAATTCAACCATTATTTCAAATCTTCAAGCGGCTCCTCGGGAACGCTTTCTTACAGCATTGACGGAGGTTCGAACTGGACAACAATTCAAACCTTCACCACGACCTCACTATCCAACCCCACTGCCTTCAGCCAGGTTATTTCTGCAGCGACAAACCAATCACAGGTCAAATTCCGCTGGAACTATACCGGGACATACGGATGGTACTGGGCAATCGATGATGTTTCGGTCACAGGGACATCCTCCAATACCCTGAGCGTGACACCGTCAAACCAGAATGTTCCTGCTTCACCGGCCGGTTCTACAACATTCAATGTCACATGCAGCACAAACTGGAATGCTACAAGCAACCAGAGCTGGTGTACTGTTACGCCCTCCGGTTCCGGGAACGGGATAATAACGGCAAACTACACGGCCAACACCCTGGTCGGGAGCCGGGTCGCCACCATCACTGTTTCGGCATCAGGAGCGCCGACAGCTACAGTTACCGTTACCCAGGCGGGAGTGACGCCAACCCTGGCGGTTACACCCTCCAACCAGAATGTTCCTGATTCACCGGCGGGTTCCACTACGTTTAATGTTACATCCAATACAGGCTGGACCGTCACGGTCGACAGCGCTTGGTGTTCCGCCACACCCTCGGGTTCCGGGAACGGATTGATCACAGCTAATTATGCCATCAATCCCACGATAAACTCCAGGGTGGCTCATGTTACTGTTACCGTAACAGGCCTCTCGCCGGTAATTGTTACTGTTACCCAGGCCGCAGGTTCTCCTACACTGTCAGTGACTCCTTCAAACCAGGATGTCCCTGCAAGCCCGTCAGGCTATACCCAGTTTTCAGTGACTTCCAATGCCAGCTGGTTGGTGGCCAGCGACGCAAGCTGGTGTACCATCAACCCGCCAAACGATGCAGGAAACGGGACCATAACCGCAAATTATACAGAAAACACGGCAACCAGCAGCCGGATCGCAAACATTACGGTTACCGTATCAGGTATCCCGCCCGTGGTTGTTACAGTAACCCAGGATGCCGCGCTTCCTTCGCTTTCGGTAACGCCGTCAAATCAGGATGTCCCCGCATCTCCTGTAGGGTCAACCACGTTCAGTGTTGCTTCAAACACGGGATGGACTGTGACATCCGACCAAACGTGGTGTACGGTTAATCCTTCCGGTTCTGGCAACGGCACGATCACTGCAAATTATACGGAAAACACATCCACTTCCTCCAGGGTTGCAAATATCACTGTCACTGTGACCGGCATGTCACCGGTTGTCGTCACCGTGACGCAATCCGGAACCAATCCGACATTATCCGTGAGCCCTTCGAACCAGGATGTACCCGAAAATGCCGGCCATACAACGTTCACCGTGCTGTCAAATTCAGCCTGGACTGCAGGAAGCGATTCGGCCTGGCTTACCGTCACTCCTTCAGGGACCGGGGATGGCAACATTGAAGCTGATTATTTGCAAAACCCCTATCATATTAACAGGATTGGCACGGTCACTGTCACAGTTGCCGGCCTGCCGGCACAGATGGTCACTGTCACCCAGGCCTCCTCCACGGTTTCGGTGCGCGAGCATTCCACTGACATCATCCGGCTGATCCCGAACCCGGCAAGGGGAACTTTCCGGATTGAAACTGGCAGTATGAAATTTGAATCCCTTGACGTGATCATAATGGATGTCAGCGGCCGGACTGTTATACAGCGGAACTGTAAAGAGAACGCCGACCTTAAGTTTGATCTTTCATCTTCTCCGGAGGGTTGTTACTTTGTGAAGATCGTTACGGAACAATTGGAAGAAGTACAAAAGCTGATCATGAAACGGTAAAAGGAGGAGCATTCAGGCCGGGACTCAAGTGAAAGAAACAGAAGTCAAACAAAAAGAACAGGAAAAATAATTTAATATCCATGAATATGAGCCTCGAGGAAAAGATCAACAGCGATATCAAAACTGCGATGCTTGCACGTGAACAGGAAAAGCTGGAAGCTATCCGTGCCGTAAAAGCAGCCCTCCTGCTGGAAAAAACCAAGGAAAGCGGGACAGGGAACATAGATGAGACTACCGAGCTGAAAATACTCCAGAAACTGGTCAAGCAAAGACGTGAATCGGCCGGGCTTTACAGTGCAGGGAACCGCGAAGATCTTGCAAAAAAGGAATTGTTTGAAGCCGGGATCATTGAAAAGTACCTTCCACAGCAAATGGATTCTGAAGAGCTCAGGGAAAAACTCAAGCAGATCATAGCCGGAACAGGGGCTTCCACGATTAAAGATATGGGAAGGGTCATGGGAGCCGCCTCGAAAGAGCTGGCCGGCAAGGCCGACAACAAAATGATCTCGGAAATCGTAAAACAATTGCTGGGCGGATGAACCAGGGAAAATAAGAATGAAAATACTGAGTCCGGAACACTGGAAAGATTATGAACTGATAGATACCGGAGGGCTTGAAAAACTCGAGCGGTTCGGTCCGTATATTCTTGCCCGTCCCGAACCCCAGGCTGTCTGGCGAAAAGCAATGCCTGAAAGCGATTGGGAGAGACTGGCCCATGCCTGGTACAGGCGGCTCAAAGGATCGGATCCTGCTCTGAACGAGTCGTTTGAGAAGGGAGAGTGGATAAGGCTGAAAAAAATCCCTGACCAATGGATCATCGGGTATAATTATAAAAAGATGAACCTGCGGTTTCGCCTCGGACTTACCTCATCCGGCCATGTAGGTGTTTTCCCGGAACAGGCGGTGAACTGGGAATACATCCATGATTTTATTTCCGGGAGGAAAAACGACGGCATGAAGGTCCTTAATTTATTTGCTTACACGGGGGGAGCATCGGTTGCCGCCAGGGCCGCAGGTGCGGATGTGGTCCATGTTGATTCGGTCAAGCCAACAATAAGCTGGGCCAGGGAAATCATGGAGTTGTCGTCTTTGGATGGTATCCGCTGGGTCGTTGAAGATGCCCTGAAATTTGTCACAAGGGAAGCCCGCCGTGGCAATAAGTACAATGGAATTATTCTGGATCCCCCGGCATACGGAAGGGGACCGGAAGGTGAAAAATGGGTATTGCAGAATCTTATTGATGAAATGGTACACTGCTGCAGCGAGATCCTGGCAGCCGGGGATTGTTTTTTTATCTTCAGTCTTTATTCCATGGGTTTTTCTTCACTGATTGCAGAAAACCTCGTCGCTTCACACTTCAGCCACCAGTATTCCCCCGAAGGAGGGGAATTATATGTCAGTGACCGCCAGAGCAGAAAACTTCCCCTGGGAACATTTCTCAGGTTTTGTCACCCTTCTTCCTGAACCAGGTTTCTCCCTGTTGTTGAAAACCCGGGTTTAGTCATCATCCATGAAAAGAGCTGCGCTTATGCCGTCGGCAAACAGTTTCCCTTTGGTACCGAGGGTATAGACACCTTCCTTTTCTTCTATTTGCCCCGCCCGGATATAAGGTGCAACACACGATAAAAAATAGAAAAAAGCCTTTTCCCCGAAATCCCTCCTGATCTTTGCCGGGGACACTCCCCATTTCGTCCGGATTGAAGTCATGATGTATTCATTGAATTTCTGAACGGCAGTCAGTTCCTCCATCTCGAAATATGCTTGCTGTGAATTGACCAGGCTTACATACTGAGTAATATTACTGATATTCCATTGTCTCGAATTCCCATTGAAGGAATGTGCCGACGGGCCCAGCCCCAGATAATGTTCACCGGACCAGTAAGAGGAATTATGCCGGGAATACATCCCCGGCAGGCAGAAATTGGATATTTCATAATGTTCATATGAATTGTCTGTAAGAAACTTCATTACAAACATGAATTGCGAAGCAGCCTTTCCTTCATCAGGTCCACGGATCTTGTTCTTCCTGATCAGGATATCCATGGGAGTTTTGGGCTCTATTGTCAGTGCATAGGCTGAAATATGCGGAATGTTGAGATTTACTGCCTTTTCGAGATTTTTCGCAAGATGATTACCGTTGGAACAAGGCATCCCGTAAATAAAATCGATGGAAAGGTTGGTAAAGCCTTTTTCCAGGGCCGTTAACACCGATCGTTCGGATTGTTTCCCGTCATGGCTCCTGCCAAGATATTCCAGGTCTTCATTGAAAAAAGACTGAACCCCGATACTGAGCCTGTTTATTCCCAGGCTTTTCAATTCTTCCAGCTTTAAAGGCGTAATATCATCGGGATTGGCTTCGAAGGTTATTTCCGTACCGGAAGATAAGTTAAAGTGGGAATAAAGGTCATCCATTACAGATCCGATCTCTTTTTTATCAAGCAGTGAAGGAGTTCCACCCCCGAAATAAACAGTATTGACGGGTTGATCTTGTAAATAACTGCCTGATGATGAGATTTCCTTTCCCAATGCCTTCAGAAAATCCTTCCTGTGTTTTACCGAAGCGACGGAATAGAAATTGCAATAAGGGCACTTGCTTTTGCAAAAGGGGATATGCAGGTAGATCCCGGCCACGGCGCTTATCTTTTCATGATGATCCGGAAAGTCGTGCCTTTCCCGAGCGAAGAGGATTTTACGAAGATCTTCCCGTTATGATAATTTTCGATAATTCTTTTTGACAGGGTTAATCCCAGGCCCCATCCCCTGGATTTGCTGGTAAAGCCTGGGTGGAATATAGTTTTGAACCTTGATTTGGGGATTCCTTTACCTGTGTCGGAAATATCAATATGGATATGGTCTGTGTCTTCAGTTATATCGATTCCGATCAGGCCTGTGCCTTCCATGGCGTCCACGGCGTTTTTACAGACATTTTCGATAACCCATTCGAAAAGATGCAGGTTCAGCGGTATCTCTATTACCTTGCTCATGGGAGGACTGACCTCAAACCTGATTTTCTGGGAAGTGCGGGAGCTGATATAGGCGACAGCCTGGTGGACAACCTTAACGATATTCAGTCGTTCAAGTTTCGCCGATGACCCTATTTTTGAGAACCTGTCGGTGATGGTTTCCAGCCTCTGGACATCCTTTTCAATTTCCGTGACGGTTTCGTTATCGAGACCCTTAAGCTTCAGCAATTCTATCCAGGCTATCATGGAAGAAAGAGGCGTTCCCAGCTGATGAGCGGTTTCCTTTGCCATTCCCACCCAAACCTGGTTCTGTTCGGATTTGCGTGCATAGCTGAAAAGCAGGTAGGCGATGAAAAGGAATACGCTGATCACAGCAAGTTGGACATAAGGATAGTATCGGAGCTGTTTCAGTAAAAAGGAATCTTCAAAGAAGATATAATGAACTCCCGTGTTGGCAAGATTGACCCGGATCGGGTTATTCTGGGAGGCCATGGAATGCAATGTTTTTACCACAAAAGCCTGGTCGTTCATCTTTTTTTCAGGAATGTTTCCAAAGGCGGTTACCTTCCTCCCGGTGCTGTCGGTGACAATTACCGGAACCGAGGCTGAATTGAGAACAACTTCTGAAAAGAAAGAACTGATCAGATCGTCGATGACCTGCTTCAGTTCGGTAAAAATATTCGAATCCTTATAGTAGAGATAATTCTTTTTATCCTTGTAGTAATTGACTTCAATAGGCGCGTAAACCGAAAAATCCTTCAGTACTTTTCCTTCAAGGCGTTTAAGAGAATCACCGCCCTGTTTTACATTCCTTGAACTGACGATATTCCTGTTGTCATCGGTCTGGATTATGGGGATAGAGGTGTTATTGCCTATGATCCCAAGTAAAAAATTCAGTTCTTCGTTGGATGTGGCGGTGATGATCCTTCGCTGGGCTGCTGCAAGCGTCAGGACCCTGTGCCTTTCCTCGTCCTTGATCTGCTCAAAAAGCTTGTTGGTGACATTAACCAGATCGGCTTTGTGATGGATCGCATCAGCCCAGATCTCCACATTCTTACGTTCATCCTTGCGGATCTCATCCACGAGAATGTTTGTATAATACAATGAGGCAGCAACAATGATTACTGCCATTCCGAAAAGGATCAGCTTCCAGCGACGTTTCCTAAGGTAGATATCCACTCAGCAAATTCTTTTTAGCTTTTTGTTCAACACCTGGCCCGGGAAAAGTACTATGCCGGGCTTTACTCCCAGGGATCGAACCAAGTACTATAAACGTCAGATCCTCAGAAATATTTTTCACCGAAACCTTTAACTATAAAGATTTTGTTTTATTTTTGCAGTACGCCTTTTGCTAAGCACACCCTGGACCTGATCAGGGGAGCGGCAATTTATAAATTTTATTTGATAATATGCGTGCACTGTTGGTATCAGCGCCGAAATCAGTTTTAGGTTTCGACCGGTTCGTCAGGTTGCCAAACCTGGGCCTTACTTCAATTGCAGCAAATACAGATAAGGAACTTTGCGAGGTCAAAGTGCTGGATCTTCATGTAGTCAATAAAAACAGGCCTAAATTCCTGCGTAAGGTGATCGAGCTGTATAAGCCCGATATTGTAGGATTCAGCGCCATGATCTTTCAGTACCAGGTTTCGGTCGAAATGGCAAAGATGGTAAGGCAGCATTATCCCGACCTTTGCCTGATTTTGGGTGGGTATTATGCCACAATTGACTACGAAAAAATCATCCATTCCGAAGAAGGCAAATTGTTCGATTTCATTATTTACGGAGAAGGCGAAAGACCATTCAATGAATTGATCAAAGCCCTGAGCAACGGGCATGATTTTTCACAGGTCCCGAACCTTGTTTACCGGGAGAATGGTGAGGTTAAAATCAATCCGAGGGGTGAATTATTGACCCTGGCTGAGTTGAAACCGCCCGACAGGAGTTCACGCTGGGTGAAAAAGGGGTTTCACTTTTTCGGGATCCCTGCCGATGAGATCGAAACATCGAGAGGTTGTATTTTTGACTGTAACTTCTGCAGCATCAGGGAAATGTACGGCAAAACTTTCAGGAAGTACAGCATTGAACGTGTAGTTGAAGATCTCAGGGACGCCAGGGAGCATGGAGCGAAGTCAGTTTTCTTTATAGACGATAACATCACCCAGGACGGCAAACGGTATAAAAAACTATGCGAGGAAATTATCAGGAACGGGCTGAATGACCTGAAACATATCGTTCAGGTAAATGTGAAGGGGTTAAGAAACACTCCGGGCCTGATCCCCGCCATGGCAAAATCAGGATGCATAGCCGTGGTCATTGGGATTGAGAACGTGCTGGACGAGAATCTTTCAGGGATGCAGAAGTCGAACCAGTTTAAAAGCCATGAAGTGGAAGAAGTGGTCCGTGAGCTGAAACGGAACAAGATAATGACCATAGGTTCTTTCATCCTGGGTCTCCCTGATGATACGAAGGAAAGCCTTTACGCCAATTTTGACTATGCCAAAAAAATAGGTTTGGACATGCCTCTTCTTAATATACTGACCCCCCATCCCAAAACCGAGATGAGGGAGAAGTTGCTTGAAATGGGTTTGATCACAAATCCCGACGATTACTCCAAGTATGATCTTTTCGGGGCGAACATCAGGACAAAATACCTTTCTCCCGAGGAGATAGAAGAAATCCGCCACAAGCTTGACCGCAGGTATCCGCTTGAAAGCGGCAATGCGTTCAGGCTGGTGCGGAAGTACCCGTGGTTTATAATGAAACTGGTCTGGCAAAAAGTAACTTCGGAACCGATTGACATGCTTAGATATTTCAAGAGCCTGTTCGGGATAAAATGATCTCAATTCATTCGTCAAACATATTTCTCACCTTTTTCAAGCCTGACGTCATTGACGAACTGGCGGATCTGCTGCTCGTCCGATTTCCTGCAAACCAGTAAAACATTCTCGGCCTCCACAACAATATAGTCGCTCAAGCCTTCAAGCACAACGACTTTATCGTTAGGCATATTTACGATACAGTTGGAAGAATCATAAAGTATCACATTTTTACCGACAACAGCGTTCCCGTTCTTATCCTTCCCCCGGTTTTCAAACAGTGAACCCCAGGTACCCAGGTCGGACCAGCCAAAATCAGCGGAAAGGACATAAACATTACTGGCTTTTTCCATTACCCCGTAATCGATGGAGATACTTTTGCAGATGGTATAGGTATCACGGATAAAAGCCTTCTCTTTTGCTGTATCATAAACCTTCATTCCTTTTTTAAAAAGCACGTCCACTTCGGAAAGATGTTCTTCGAACGCATGCATGATGCTTTTTACAGACCAGACGAAAATGCCTGAATTCCAGAGGAAGTCGCCGCATTTCAGGAAAGTGACAGCCAGGTCGAGATTGGGTTTCTCGGTAAATGTTTTCACTTTCTTGATATGCGGATCGCCAGCATAAGCGGTTCCTTCAAGAAACTGTATATAGCCGTAACCTGTATCCGGCCTGCTCGGCCTGATCCCCAGGGTCAGCAGCCAGTCATTCTCGCCGGCAGCATCCATCGCTGATTTTATACTGCTTATGAAAACATCTTCCTTAAGTATGATGTGGTCAGAGGGAGCCACCACGATCCGGGCCTCAGGGTCCCGTTTTAAAATCCGGTAATTTGCATATGCAATACAAGGGGCGGTGTTCCTCCGCGAAGGTTCCAGAAGGATCTGGGAGGGAAGGATTTCAGGGATCTGTTTACTGACGAGGTCGAAATAAATAGCATTAGTGACAATATATATGTTTTCCCTGGGGCATATCTTTTTGATTCGCCTGAAAGTTTGCTGGATGAGCGTTTCTCCCGTGCCAAGGATATCGATGAACTGTTTAGGATGACTGGTCCGGCTCATGGGCCAGAAACGGGCACCGATCCCGCCGGCCATAATCACGCAGAAATTGTGCTTTGATTTTGTCATGATAGAAGCTATTCAGATGCAAACATAATTATTATCCTGACTAATTACAATACTTTTTCCATGGGAGCCTGCTTTACAGGGAGAACCATTGCATCAGGGTTTACAAGATATATTCTCCTCGTTTTCACGCACATGCAACGATATCGTTTCCTGAGCTTCTCCATTTTAAGGAACACTCTTCCTGAAGATATTTCAAACAAGGCCCTGTCGGGTATCTCTGAAACCCTGAGATGTTGCCCGGGGGGATCATATCCCTGCAGAAGCCGTTGAAGCCGGGCATCGGAAGACGAACTTGCCTTTGGGTTTTCGAAATAGGAAACCAGGGCTTTTTCAATTTCTGCGGGGAAGATATTAAGGCTGATAAAAGGCTGCATTAATTGCGTGAAACGTTTTTTCCATTCTTTCCCGTGAGGCCTGGGGCGGTGTTTCCTGACCAAAAACAGGTTGCTTTTTTCAGTTTCCAGGTATACGAAAAAATGAGCCACTTCATGGATCAGGGTAAGTAAAAATGCATACCGGTTCAGATCCCTGTTGACTGTGATCCTCGGGGGCTGGTTATCCCGGGCTGGTCTGAAATCACCGCATTTGGTAGCCCTCCTGCGCGTAATGACACATTCGAGGTCATGACCCTGAAGGCATACAATGAGCATATCCAGGGAACCCGAGGGGATATATGGGCTAAAGATCTGATCTATATTTTCTGCGGTAAGCTTGCGGCGGCGCCCGGAAGATCCGGAGAATAACTGAACGAAGGGCAGTTGCAATTTTTTGGATGTTTTGGTTTGGAACGGGAAGGGTAACGTTGTGAAGAGCAGGACATCAGCACAACCATCACCATGCATGCAAAGATGATTAAAAATGATTTCTTTACTGATCTCATTCCCATATATTTATTAACAGGATAAAAATAAAGGATATTTCAAGACAGAACGCTGTTTTTAATAAAAATGGTATCTTAGCACTCCTGATTATGTTCAAACCGGTATCTATAATAGGCAGTTATGTCCTGCTGATGAAAAGGGTATTCACCCGGCCGCAGAAAGGAAGGATTTTCTGGCAGCAACTGTTTTTTGAGATCGACCAGCTGGGGATTGATTCCATTGGCTTTGTAGGATTTATCTCGGTTTTCATGGGGGCGGTAGTTGCCATCCAGACAGCTTACAATATCGACAACCCCTTTATTCCAATGACCATGGTGGGCTGGACCACGAGGCAGTCGGTCATCCTGGAATTTTCACCAACTGTCATAAGCCTCATCCTTGCCGGTAAAGTAGGCTCCCGCATTGCTTCCCAGATAGGGACCATGAGAGTTACCGAACAAATCGATGCCCTGGAGATCATGGGGGTCAATTCGGCCAACTACCTTATATTACCCAAGGTTATTGCATCCGTCCTTTTCAACCCGGTACTTATTGTTTTAAGCATGTGGCTGGGAATTATCGGCGGCTGGGGAGCCATGCTTACTTCCAGAATGGTCACCTCGCATGACTATCTCCAGGGGATCAGGGTGGATTTTGACCCGTATATAGTTTTTTATGCCCTGACAAAGACACTTTGTTTTGCCTTTATCATTGCCTCGGTTTCCGGTTTTTTCGGGTATAAGACACAGGGAGGCGCTCTGGAAGTCGGACAGGCGAGCACCAAGGCGGTGGTTATCAGCAGTATTGTGATCATCATGTTCAACCTTGTCCTCACCAAACTTCTTCTCGGATGATCGAAGGCAGGAATATCGAAAAGACATTCGGGGCAAACCATGTTCTTCATGATGTTTCATGTATTTTCCATGCGGGAAAGACGAACCTGATCATCGGGCAAAGCGGATCGGGAAAGACGGTACTGATGAAATGCCTGGTCGGGCTTTTTGAAATTAACAGCGGGCAGGTCCTTTACGACAACCGCAATTTTTCGGCAATGAATATTGAACAGCGCAAGATGATCAGGCAGGAACTGGGCATGCTGTTCCAGGGAGCTGCCTTGTTTGATTCCATGAGTGTGGAAGAGAATGTGATGTTTCCCCTGAACATGTTCACACTGAAATCAAAGGAGGAAAAACTAGAGCGGGTTAACTTTGTCTTAAAGCGGGTAAACCTTGTAAATACGAATAAGCTGATGACATCGGAGCTGAGCGGGGGCATGAAAAAGAGGGTGGCCATTGCACGGGCTATCGTCATGAATCCAAAATACCTGTTCTGCGATGAACCAAATTCAGGCCTCGACCCCCAGACTTCCAGCGTCATTGACATACTCATCCAGGAGCTGACTTATGAATACGGGATAACCACCATCATCAATACGCATGATATGAATTCCGTGCTCTCCATAGGGGATTCCATCGAATTTATTTTCAACGGCCGGATCTGGTGGTCGGGCAGCAAGGAAGAGATACTCCACATGGGAAACAAGGAATTGAATGAATTTGTGTTCGGGACGGAATTGACCAAAAGATTACGGGGATGAATTTCTTTGATGTGCTGATCCTGGGTGTGGTATCCCTTTTTGTGATCAACGGGTATAGAAAGGGTTTCATAATCAGCCTTGCCACCTTTGCCGCATTGATTGCGGGGATTTACATCGCGCTCCATTGTTCGAATTATATCCAGGGTATTCTGAAGGAGAATTTTCATCCCTCCCCGACCTGGCTGCCTATCCTTTCATTTACAGCGACTTTCCTGATCGTCATCATCCTTGTTTTTCTTGTTGCAAAACTGATGGAGAAGATCTTTGATGTCGTGGGGATGGGTTTTTTAAACAAACTTGCCGGTGCAATACTTGGGCTCGTCAAAGGCGTGATCTTTGCAAGTATCATCCTCTTCATAGTATACAGTGTGGATAAAAATCAGAAGTGGATCACCGGGGAAGACAAAAAGGGATCCTACACCATGGACAAGGTGGAAAAGGTATTTCCGGGAATAATGAATTTCCTCGGAAGCGAAATAAAATTTCCCTTTAAGACAGAATTGCCTTGATCCCCGGCAATTCTTTCCCTTCAATATATTCAAGCATTGCGCCACCGCCGGTGGAAACATAACTGACTTTACCGGCAAGGTCATACTTGTTTATTGCGGCAACAGTGTCCCCGCCACCGATCAGAGAGAAAGAGCCGCCGGCAGTGGCTTCCGCAATGGCTTCCGCGATGTTTTTCGTCCCATCCTCAAAATTATTCATCTCGAAGACCCCCATCGGGCCATTCCAGAGGATCGTGGAAGATTTCCCGATCACATGCGTGAACTTCTGGATGGAAGAAGGGCCTATGTCAAGTCCCATCCAGGGAAGGGGAATATCATAGGCACTGGAAACTTTTTTATTGGCGTCATTTGAAAAGACGTCGGCAATAACGGCATCAGGCGGAATGTAAAGATTGACGCCAAGTGATTTGGCTCCTTCGACAATGTTTTTGGCAAGTTCAACATATTCCTCCTCAACCATGGAGGCGCCTGTTTCCCCTCCAAGGGCTTTGATGAATGTAAACATCATCCCGCCGCCGATGATCAGGTTATCCACTTTATCCATCAGGTGATTAATGATTTCTATCTTGGTAGAAACCTTTGCCCCGCCAAGAATTGCAGTGAACGGCCGCCGGGCGTCTTTCATGCATTTATCAATGTTGATGATCTCTCCCGACATCACATACCCGAACATTTTGTTTTCGGGGAAGAATTTTGCAATTACCGCTGTTGATGCATGTGCACGATGTGCCGTTCCGAAGGCATCATTTACATAAACATTTCCGAGAGCTGCAAGTTTGCCGGCAAATCCTTCATCTCCTTTTTCCTCTTCCTTGTAAAACCGAAGGTTCTCAAGCAGCAGGACTTCTCCCGGCTTCAGAGCACCGGCAATCATCACGGCAGAGGCACCGATGCAATCATCCGCAAAAAGAACAGGGCGGTTTAATTTTTTTGACAAATAAGGAACAAGATGTTTGAGGGAAAATTTTTCCTCCGGGCCTCCCTTTGGCCGACCCAGGTGCGACATCAGGATTACCGAACCGCCTGAATCCAGGATCTTGTTTATGGTAGGAATTGTTGCGTCAATCCTGGTAGTGTCGGTAATATTGAACTGGCTATCGAGAGGGACGTTATAATCGACCCGTATTAAGACCTTCTTACCGTTAAAATTAAAATTATCAATTGTTTGCATAGAATGAATTTGAGTTGACACGGCAAAGATAAAATTTTTACCCCGCACAATGCATATCTTTTTAATTTTACACTGAAATTCAACCTGATGCCTGTGCAAGAATTAAGGGTGGCATTTTTTCAGACCAACCTGGTCTGGGAGGATAAAAAACAAAACCTGGCCCATTTTGAAAGGCAGTTTTCCCATCTTAAGGAGCCTGTCGACCTGGTGCTTCTTCCCGAGATGTTCAATACAGGATTTTCAATCAATCCTGAAAAATATGCTGAAAACATGGAGGGGGAGAGCATCGCTTATCTTAAGGATAAAGCAAAATCCCTTCAGGCTGTGCTGATAGCCAGCCTCCTTGTGAAAGCGGGAAAGGATTTTTTCAACCGTCTTCTCACCGTACATCCCGATGGCCGGGTGGAACCCTACGATAAAAGGCATTTGTTCCGTTTAAGTGAAGAATTCAAAATCATCAGCGGCGGCAGTCGCAGGCTTATTGTGAATGTGAAAGGATGGAAGATCCTGCCGTTGATATGTTATGACCTAAGATTCCCGGTTTGGAGCAAAAACACCTTCACAAGCGGGAACTATGAATATGATGTGCTTGTTTTTGTTGCCAACTGGCCCGAAAGCCGGACAAAAGTCTGGAAGACCCTGCTTGCAGCCCGTGCCATGGACAACCAGGCGTATACGATAGGAGTGAACAGGATAGGGGATGATGGTTTCGGCACTTATCATTCGGGTGATTCTATGGCCCTGGACCCCAAAGGAAATATCATAGCCTCGGCCCCGGAGGGCAAAGAATCGGTTAATTTTGTCACACTCTCCCGTCAGGATCTTGAACTTTACCGTGAATCCTTTACTGTCGGGCTCGACTGGGACCGTTTTACAATCGATCTAAATCCCTGATATGCCGAAGATTTCTGTTGCTATAATCACTCATAACGAAGAAGATAACATCCTCCGTTGCCTTGATTCGGTCAAATCATTCGCCGATGAAATAGTCGTCGTGGATTCATTTTCAGCAGACCGGACCGTTTCAATATGCCGTGATTCCGGGTGCCGGGTTGTTGAAAAAATTTTTGAAGGTTATGGGACCCAGAAGCAGTTTGCAACGGACCAGGCACTGAATGACTGGGTCCTGTCGGTTGACGCGGATGAGGTGCTTTCACCGGAACTGCAGCAGGAACTCTCGGATTTCAGCAGGAAGCCGGAAGTCCCGTATAACGGTTACAGGATCCCCTTTTCCCTGTTTTACATGGGGAAGATACTAAAGCACAGCGGGGTGGGGCGTGATTCCCCTCTCCGGCTCTTCAGAAGGCAGAAAGGCAGGTTCACAACATCCACTGTCCATGAAGGAGTTGAGATCGAAGGCCCCGCGGGAAAACTTCAAAACAGGATCATACATTATTCATACAGGGATATCAGCCATCACCTGGGAAAGATCAACACATACACTTCGCTGGCGGCCAAGGGCCTTGCGGTAAAGGGAAAATCATATTCTGGAATATATGTGGCTGCAAAGTTCCCGATTACATTCTTTACCTATTATTTTATCAGGGGAGGGATTCGGGATGGTTACCCGGGATTCTTCTGGTCGTTTATGGCAGCGGTTTACTCCTCGCTGAAGATTGCAAAAACCATTGAACTTCGCAAAAAACAATGATTTTAGCAGCTGTCATCATATCGTCCCTTTGTTCACTGGTCATTCTCTTCCTGACGATCGAGTACAGCCTTTTCATTCCAGGGAAAAAAGGATTGCCTGTGCTTATGTATCATAACATCTCGGATGGATTTTGCGACGGGCTGAACATTTCCGCCGATAAGCTGGAGCTTCAACTGATGTATCTGAAAGAAAAAGGATACCAGACAATTCCGCTGAAGAAGCTTTCGGAACTTGGCAGGAACGGGGGCAGGCTGCCGGATAAGCCGGTAATTCTTACATTTGATGATGCCTATGCGGGTTCTGAAAAACCGCTGCTTAAACTTCTGGAGCGTTACGGGTTCCATGCCGTGATATTTGTCCCGGTGGCGTTTATAGGGAAATCCAACCTTTGGGATGACGGAAAGCTTGAAATTATGCCTGCTGAATCATTGCAGAGATTATCCCGCGATTCACATTTTGAGATCGGCCTTCACTCTTTTTTACATCGCAGTTATAATGATCTTGCCCCGGAAGACATCCTTGAGGATCTGAAGAATTGCCAGGAAACCCTTGACTATTACAAGATCCCGTTTATAAGGGCAATTGCCTATCCCTACGGAGGGTATCCGAAAAAAGATAAAACCCTGAAGCAGGAAATGTTTGATGTATTCCGGAACTCAGGCATGGAGTTTGCATTCAGGATCGGGAACCGGATCAATCCTTACCCATTCAGGGAAAGGTACGAGCTCACGAGAATTGATATCAGGGGAACGGACACTTTCTTCATTTTCAGGACAAAACTCAAAAAAGGCAGGGCAAAGGTTTTTGCCTGAAATCAGGATGTCGGCTTTTTTTAAAGATTTCGTACGATTCTTTTTCCTGCTCGGGCTGGCAGGATTGATCACCATGCTGCCTTTTTCCAAGATCGTTATCAGCATGTCTGAAATGATGCTGGCCGGGGCCTGGGCCATGGACAGGTATGACGTGAAGATGTTCGCACAGTGGCTGAACAGGGACTCGGGAACAAGGGCCGCTTTTATGGTTGTTCCCTATGCTTTCTTCTTTTTCTTTAAAAGCATTGTGCACGGATTCAGGGATTTGTTGAAAAACAGGCCGGCCCTGGTGTTTTTATCGATTTTCATTTTGCATGTGGCGGGTTTGATCTTCACGACCGATTTTGATTATGCTTTTAAAGACCTGCGCACCAAGCTGCCCATAATCCTGCTACCGCTTTTTTTCGGAACTTCAAAGCAGTTTAACAGGAACTGGTTTTATGGATACCTGCTCCTGTTCCTGGCAGCCATCCTGCTGAGTACGATTATTTATTCGTGGAGGATAGTAAATCTGAATTATATTGACATACGTGACGTCACGAAGAGTGTCTCCCATATCATTCTGGGACTTGAGCTGGCGCTTTCCATATTTATCCTGGCCTGGTTCATTTTCGGCCGGTTTCCGTTGTGGAGCAAGTTTATTTTCCTGGGATGTGCTGTCTGGTTTTTTGCTTTTATCCTCTTCAGCAAGCTGTTTACCGGCCTGGCTGTTTTTGCCATTTCCACACTTATCCTGCTCCCGGTGCTTGTTTTCAGGCAAAAACAGCCAGGCCTGAAGATATTGCTTGCAGCCCTTATGGTCCTCATCACAGGAAGCGCCATTATTTATATTCATACTCTCATAAACGGGTTCTATACGGTAAACAAAGTGGATTTCAGCAGGCTGGAAACCTATTCGCCAAAAGGCAATAAATATGTTCATGACATCCACAGCCGTCTGACCGAAAACGGAAACTACATCTATCTTTATGTGCAATGGGATGAACTCAGGGATTCCTGGAATAAAAGAAGCAACATTCCGTATGACGGGAAAGGAATAAGCGGGGAGAAAATCGAATACACCCTGGTCAGGTTCCTCACGTCCAAAGGGCTGCGAAAGGATGCCGGAGGTGTAAACTCGCTAACCGACGAAGATATCGAAGCAATTGAAAGGGGGGTGCCGAATTACCTCTTTATGAAACCATTCAGCATCCGCTCAAGGATCTATGAACTCCTTTGGGGATGGGAGACATACAAAAGAACCGGAAACCCGACAGGGCTGACTCTGATGCAAAGGATGGAATTCTGGAAAGCTTCCCTGGGGATCATTTCCTCAAACTGGCTTACCGGAGTCGGAACCGGCGATATGAACGAAGCATTCCGTGACCAATACGTTAAAATGAATTCAAAACTGTCGCCGGACCAGCGTTGGCGTTCACATAACCAGTTCCTTTCTGTTTTCGTTGGATTCGGCATTGCCGGGTTTCTTTGGTTTCTTATTGCTTTATTTTATCCCGCCTGGAAACTGAAAGGATTTACCGATTATTTTTTCCTTGTTTTTTTCATTATCGTGGTGCTTTCCATGCTTACGGAAGATACGCTGGAATCACAGATGGGAGTGACTTTCTTCACGTTCTTTTATTGCTTTTTCCTGTTTGCAAGAAAGGAATACGACAGGATCTGAATGCTCCCGGGGATTTCCCCGCAGAATGCCTTGGAATGTTGAGCCTGGTATTTGCCGGGCTTCATTGAATTGATTCCTCTATGGGAAATCGACCAGGATCTTGAATCCGGCAAAATTAAGGCCGATATCCTGGTCAAATTTTTGCTTGTAAGGGTGAAGCGTGTCGGAAGTAATGGATGAATAATAACTGGTCTTAAGGGCCTGGTATTTGTAAAAGACTTCATAGCCAAACCTGAGGTTTTTAGCTACACTCATCCTGTAACCCACTCCGATGATCAGTGAAAATGCGCCGGTTCCTTTCTGGTAAAAACTTGTAGAGTCCCTGGTCCCGAAACCGTATCCCAGGTAAATATTGGCAAAGAACGTATTTTCGGTCCGTTTGAAATTATAACCCAGGTAACCGTAAACAGGCCAGAACCATCCTTCCCTCCATTTTTCAGCACCCACGCTTACACCCAGAGACCAGCGGTCATTATACCTTATGCCGTTGACTGTCTGCAGGGTAACGACGATCTCATCATTTTTTGCTTTTTTCTGGAACCCGTTAACTATATCGGTATTAAATGACCCCAGCCCGAAAGAAACACCTCCTTCGGTTTTATTAAAGAATTTCAACCGGTAGGTAGTAGAATCCTTCTCCTGGGTAAATCCGTTGAACGACAGGAGAATAATCAGGATCAGGGTATAACAAGTCGTTTTCAGGGTCATAAACAGCTAAATAGTTTATAAAAGTAATATAAAATTGGTTAATTTGGCCGATTATTGATGGATTTGGAAATGAGCCTTATATGAATGGGAAATCTTCTAAATGGTTGGTAATAGTCAACCCCAATGCGGGCAGCAGGAAAGGAGCCAGGGACTGGCCTAGGATTTCCAGGTTGATCACTGATGCAGGGATTGACTATGATGCGGTTATGACCGAACACAGGGGCCATGCAATTGATCTGGCGATAGCTGGTATTAAAACAGGGTTCCGCAGGATTGCTGTTGTCGGTGGTGACGGAACACTCAATGAAGTACTGAACGGGATCTTTCTCCAGGCAGAAGTGCCGACCATTGAATTCCTGATCGGAATGATACCTGTCGGTACAGGAAATGACTGGGGGCGCTCATTCTCTATACCATTTGATTATAAGAAGGCAATTTCACTGATCAGGCGTGAAAAAATTTCGGTGCAGGATGTGGGAAGGGTGACATATTATTACAAGGACAAAGCCAGGATAAGGTATTTCATGAATGTGGCCGGACTGGGGTATGATGCCCTTGTGGCAAAAAAGACCAATATTCTTAAGGAAAAAGGAAAAGGCGGACCTCTGACATATTTTTATTTTGTATTTGCAAGCCTCTTCCAGTACAGGTTCATGGATGCGGTGATCGAGGTCGACGGAGAGATCGTGTTCAAGGGGGAGATTTTCTCAATGAATGTCGGAATTTGCAAATATAACGGCGGTGGGATGATGCAGGTGCCTTTTGCCATACCCGACGACGGGCTGATGGATGTGACGCTGATCAGGAAGGCCCCGAAATATATGGTCATCCGGCACGCACGAAAACTGTATAACGGTTCACTGGTTCACCTTCCGATAGTGCAAACGTACCGGGGGAAGCAGATAAGGATACGATCGACCGGAAGCATATACCTTGAGACCGACGGGGAGTCGCTCGGGCATACACCCTTTACCTTTGAAACTATTCCCCTGGGAATCAGGACAATTGTCGGTTAGGACTCCCTGGCCTCAGGATCAGTCCAGTCCCCGTTTTCCCGGATCAGGCTGATAAGTTCAGTGACTGCCCCATCTTCCGGGATATTTTTCCTGACCATTCTCTGCCCTTTGTAAAGCATGACCATTCCTTTCGCTCCACCAACGTATCCGTAATCCGCATCGGCCATTTCACCCGGGCCGTTCACAATGCAGCCCATGACTGCAATTTTAAGCCCCATCAGGTGGCCGGTGGCGTGTTTTACATTCTCCACCGCATCCTGGATATTGAATAAGGTCCTGGCGCAGGAAGGGCAGGAAATGAATTCCGTTTTTGTGATCCTCACCCCGCACGCCTGAAGGATTCCGTATGCCACAGGAATTTCTTTTTCCGGGTCTTCAGTGATGGAAACACGAATAGTGTCCCCAATGCCATCGGCCAGCAAACTTCCTATGCCGATTGCTGACCTTAGCCGCCCGTCTTCTCCCGAACCTGCTTCAGTCACACCCAGGTGGACAGGAAAGTCCATACCTTCAGATTTCATTGTTTTCACCAGGAGGCGGTTCGAAGCTATCATCACACGAGTATTGCTTGCTTTCAGCGAAAGTACAAGATCATGGAACCCCTGGTCCGTGCAGACCCTTGCGAATTCAAGGGCCGACTCAACCATTCCTGCAGGAGTGTCGCCATACCTTGTTTTAATTCGTTCGGAAAGTGAACCGTGGTTCACTCCTATACGCAGGGCCGTGCCGTATTCCCTGCAGATTTTCAGCAAGGGAGCGATCCGTTCGGCGATTATACCCAGTTCGCGGTGGTAGTTTAACTCATTCATCCAGTAAGAAGGATCAGATCTCCTTTTCTTCTTATCTGAATAATTTCCCGGGTTGATCCTTACTTTCTCTGCAAACCTGGCAGCCTGTTCAGCCAGAAGAGGATTAAAATGCACATCGGCGATCAGGGGAACAGGGAACCCTTTCTTTCTCAACGTCTCCCTGATTACTTTCAGGTTCCCGGTTTCTTTGGTGCCCGGAATGGAAATCCGGACGTACTCGCAACCTGCCTGTACCATCCTGATAGCCTGGTCCACTGTGGCTTTCGTGTCAAGCGTATCCGTATTGGTCATCGACTGCACCCTCACCGGGTTATTCCCTCCCATTGGAACACCACCGATATCGACTATCCTGGTCCTGAAACGTTTATATTCTAAGGATGACATAAAGCAAAGATAGCTAATAGTGATCAGGCATTAGGCAATAGGGATTAGGGAAATGAGTATTGAATTAAGTTAACATTTCATCATTCTATATTCAAAATTCACTCCTTCAGCCCTTTAACCCGGGGCTTGCCTGCAACGAAATCCTTGAGATAATGGGGTTCGAAGTATGCCAGGTTTTCGAATTCATGCCTGCCGAATTTTTCATCTGCCAGGGGATACAGGAAGCGGGCCGAAAGTTTAAAATCATCGAGAAAAAACGAATTCTGGCTGTAATCCAGGTTGGTTTTGCATTTCGACGCACCTTCGCCCGCAAAAATGATCCTGTTGCCGGGAAGGAGGTCTGAAAACGAACCCGGGCTGATGATCTGTGCAGAAACCGGAAGCAATTCAAGCATTGATTTGTCGTATACAGCGCAGTATACCTCCATCCTCCTTGCATCCAGCATCGGGCAGAGAAGATATGGGACCCGGAAAAAATCATTTGCCTGCATGAACGGATGATCAGACGGCAACCGGCCTTCCTGAGATTCAGATTCCAGGTATCCTCGCATCCCCAGCGCCAGGGATTTCAGTGTGGGGACAGAGATCAGGGGTTTATCCAGGGCATAGCAGAATCCTTTGGCTGTTGCAACACCTATCCTCAAACCAGTGTAGGATCCTGGTCCCATGCTTACAGCAACTGCATCGATACCCGGTAATTCCATTCCCGCCTGCTGAAGCGAGCGTTCAACCAAACCTGTTAGAACGGAAGAGTGGGCATTTCCATGTTCCGATTCCTGACAGGCAATAATTACACCATTACTGCCGATGGCTACGGAACAAATACGCGAAGAAGTTTCCAGACAAAGGATGGAGCCCATAGGCTATTTTTCCTTTTCGAAGAGATCTTTTTTGTCGACTTTCTTAACCTTGTCTCCGTCGTTGAGAGTCTTGGAGACCAGGGAATACGGAGCGGTTATGATCTCATCCCCCTCTTTCAGGCCTGAAAGGATCTGTATGTACATATTATCCTGGATTCCTGTTTTTACATCAGTTTTCCTGGCGATCCCATTTACAAGTTTAAAAACGCACTCCCTGACTTCGTCCGACTTTTTCTTTGTGGATACATAAGTCACTTTATCAAAACCTTCATCCTTGGTTTTCTGGTTTTTTTCATTGAGCTTGTCCAGGCTGTCCTTTGCCACCCTTGTGGTAACGGCCTGGATAAGAATTGTCAGCACGTCGTTTGCGGTTTCCGTCTGGATTTCAACAGTGCATGACATCCCCGGCCGGAAGGGGGAAAAATCAGGCCGTTTCGGATCGAGGAGATCCTGGTATGATTCTTTCAATAAGTGGATCTTCACATTGAAATTTGTGACCTGGTCTACGCTCACCCCGGTAGTATTTGCAGAAGTTGCTATTTCGGTAACCACGCCTTTGAATTTCCGGTTTAAGTAAGCATCCAACTCGATGAGGGCTGTATCGCCCATCCTGACCCTGACAATATCATTTTCGTTCACTTCAACCTGGGCTTCCATCTCATTCAGGTTGGCGATCCTCATGATCTCGGTCCCGCTTGAGAACTGGGAAGCTCCCGTTACCCTTTCTCCCTTCAGTACACTGAGTTTTGATACGGTTCCGTCGTTGGGGGCATAGATGGCGGTGCGGGTAAGATCCTGGTTGGCTCTTTTCAAAGCGGCTTCAGAGTTTTTTACCATGAATTCCGAGGCATTGATATCCTGTTCCCCGGCTTTAACCTGTGCCTGGGCTACAAGGAAAGATGCATTAGCCTGGTCATAGTCGGCTTTGGAGATCACATTTTCCTTGTACAGCTTATCCTGGCGCTCGAAAGCCAGCCTGGCATTTTCAAACTGGGCCTTAAGCTGGGCGAGCCTCGCTTTTGAATTGGAAAGATTGGCTTTCTGGGTGTTCAGGGAGGCTTCACTCTGGTCAACAGCCGATATGTATATTTCCGGATCGATCTTTGCAAGGAGGTCCCCCTTTTTAACCTGCTCTCCTTCCTTAACCATCAGTTCAACCACTTCACCTGAGATGTACGGACTGATTTTAATATCTTTTTCAGGCTGGATTTTACCATTGGAGGAGACTGACTGTATAATGGTGCGCTTAACTACTTTCTCACAGGCAACCTTCTGGTTGTCATTCCCTTTCCCTTTTAAAACCGCGATAACCAGAATTACAGCCACCACCGCAACCGAACCAATAATTATCCATAATTTTTTTCTGGATTTTTTAGAGCTCATGCAAAGATCATTTTTGAGTGAATAAAGATAAAGCTTTTATTGTTGCTGAATGTTTATGGGATTTCCCATATAAAAATCAAGGATCGTCGTCTTGAAAATAAAGTCATATTTTGCCTGGAGAAGGTCCGATTGGGCTTTTGTAAGGTCCTTTTTACTCATATTATAATCGAAGGAAGTCATCAGACCCACATCGAATTTTTGCTGGGTATATTTAAAGGACTCGGATTGCGCGGTAAGTTTTTCAAGTGACGAGTTGTACTTCTGGTAGGCGGCTACCGCATCGGCATAAGCCTGTTCAATAGTGTTACGCAGGTTGCGTTTCTGGATGTCAAGGTCAAGGTCAGCCTGGTTTTTCTGGATCTTTGCCTGGGTGATTGCCGTGCGTCCCTGCCATCCGTTGAAAATAGGGATATTAAGGCTGAAGCCAATACTCTGGTTATTATTGGTCTTAAGCTGGTCGCCGAATGACTTCACCCTGGTTGCATAATTTACTTCGGGCATAAGGACCAGGTCTTTTGACTTCTGAGTGATCCCGATGACCTGCCAGGTTGTATCGGCCGGCACATTCGGGTCGATTTCTTTTGCTGCCCCTGAATACCCTGTACCCCAGGTCCCGCTCACCAAAAGGGTTGGTGTTATAACACCCCTTGCAATGGCAAGCTTCTTTTGGGCAGCATCCACCCGTAATTCGGCCGCCCTGATTTCAGGCCTGGTTTTAAGGGCATGTTCATAGATAATTTCAGCGGTAACAGGTTGTTTAGGGGCTTCGACTGCTTTCAGGTTGGGTTTTTCAACCCTGAAATCCCTTGTGACAGGCAGAGCGATCAGTTGTTCAAGAGATAGATCGGATATGTTGAGCTGGTTTTCGGTCTGCACCTGGGTTAATTCTTCGGCAGCCTTCTGGGCCTCGATATTCAGAAGGTCCCCGCGTGCCGAAGATCCGGCCTCAACCATTTTCTGCATGCGATCCACCTGCTGTTTGGTAATGTTTAATTGCTCTTTGGCGACGTCCAGCAATTCTGAATTGAAAAGAATATCAAGATAATAACCTGCGACGGAAAGGGAAATACTGTTTTTAATGACATCCAGGTCATACTTACCGGCCAATACCATGATCTGGTTTTGCTTAACGGTATTGAGCTTCTGGAGACCATTGAACAGAACAAGGTTACTTGCAACATAGAAATTGTTGGATCTCACGGTAGTTGTTGCAAAAGTGTTGGTATACTGGTCGATGGTCTGTCCGAAATTCCAGTAATTGGTCCCGCTGGCATTCAGGTCGGGAAGCATTCCCAGGTAGCTTTGTAACAGGCTGGCTTTATTGGATTCAACTGACTGGATTTGCTTTTGAATATCCAGGTTGTTTTCCAGGGCATAATTGATGCAGTCTTCCAGTGTCCAGATTTTCTGGGACCTGACCTGGGTTGAACCGGTTATCAGAAAGGCAAGCGCCAGAATGCCTGTCTGAAAAAATGTTTTTACCCGCATTGCGATTTGATTTTATAGTTTAAGCAAGATTTTGGGGACTTCAAAGGTATTCATTTTCTTGTGAGTGGTAATTAAGACGATGATCTCGCCGAAAGGTTACAGCAAACTGATGGTTGAGGGAAAAATCTATATTTTTGCAATCGATAAAAAACGTTATATCTTTATTGGTTATAACAATATCAGCCGGTCATTGGCTTGGAAAAATTAAAAACGGCAATAAAAAATTCCTTAACATTGCAGTTTCCTTCAAAAGGCAAAAAAATGAGAATGAATTTTTCCGCAGGTATTTCAGCTTTCATAAGGACAGTCCTGCTGCTTTCATTCTTTACTTTCTGCGATGGCTTGAATTGTTATTCCCTGGGTCAGGAAGGGACTCAGCTTGTCCCTGCGGGCGACAGTATTTTTGCAAATTCAGGGCATAAAAAGAAAGAAGAAAGTTTCAATCCCGGCAACATGATCATGGAGCATGTTGTCGACAACCATGACTGGCATATTCTTTCCATGGGAGGTTTCGAGCTCAGCATCCCTCTCCCTGTGATTCTTTACTATAACGGGGATTTATATGCATTTTGTTCTTCAAGATTCCATAACTCAGAGAGGTCATACAAGGGATTTATGCTGCCTGAAGAGGGGCCTGCCCGGGGCAAGATCATCCGCGCCGGGGCAAAACCGGGAGATGCCAGGGTATACGATTTTTCCATAACCAAAACAGTCCTGGCAATCATGATCAGCGCACTGCTTCTGCTTTTTATTTTTATCTCGGTAGCCAGGGCTTACACCCGCAGGCAGAATCAGGCGCCCCATGGAATGCAATCATTACTGGAACCACTGATCTTATTTATACGGGACGACATAGCCAAAAGCTCGATAGGGGAAAAGAAATACGAAAAGTACATGCCGTTTCTGCTGACGGTGTTTTTCTTCATCTTCCTGAACAACCTGCTGGGTTTGGTACCAATATTTCCGGGGGGCGCCAATGTTACAGGAAATATTGCCGTGACCATGGTCATGGCAGTCTTCACTTTTATCCTGACGTCATTCAGCGGCAATAAGCACTATTGGGTTGACATTGTGAATACCCCGGGAGTTCCCTGGTGGCTGAAACTCCCTATACCGTTGATGCCCATTGTGGAGATCATCGGAATCGTAACAAAACCCTTTGTTTTAATGGTCCGACTCTTTGCAAATATCACTGCAGGGCATATCATTGTCCTTGGTTTTATAAGCCTGATATTTATTTTCGGCGCGATGAATGAGGCATTGGGTTACGGGATTTCTGTTGTTTCCGTGGCCTTCATGATCTTCATGAACCTTTTGGAATTACTGGTGGCTTTCATTCAGGCCTATGTTTTTACCCTGTTGTCGGCCCTTTATTTTGGGCTGGCGACTGCGGAACCGGAACACTATTAATGCATGTGCTATGTACAAATTGTAAAATTGACATTTAGTAATAACCCTTAATACAAACACCATGACTCTTATAACAATTATTCTTCAGGTCGCAGCAAACCTGGTCCCGATCGCAAAGATGGGTGCCGGTTTGGGTGCAGGGATTGCAGCTATCGGTGCCGGCATCGGTATCGGTAAGATCGGGGGCAGCGCTCTCGAATCCATTGCGCGACAGCCGGAAGCAGTAGGCGATATCCGTTCAAACATGATCATCGCTGCTGCTCTCGTCGAAGGAGTAGCATTTGGGGCAATTGTCGTTTGCCTGCTCATCCTTTTCATTTAGCAGGAACGGCAGGATTTTTACAGCCTGACGGTTGGTCGGGCCGTAAAAATCCTTGTTTTAACAAGAAAATCAAAACATTATGGAACTGATAACCCCCGGATTGGGACTGATTTTCTGGATGACCCTGGTCTTCCTGATCCTGTTGTTTCTCCTTAAGAAATATGCATGGAACCCCATCCTTAAGGCTCTGAAAGACAGGGAAAACGCTATCAGCGATTCCCTCGGTTCTGCCGAGAGGGCCAAGGAAGAAATGAAACAACTTCAGTTCAGCAATGAACAGCTGCTTGCCGAGGCTAAAAACGACAGGGACAACATCCTGAATGAAGCCAGGAAAATAAAGGAAAAAATAATCGAGGAAGCACGGCAAAAAGCAAGCGAGGAAGCAGGTCACATAACAGCCAGTGCCATGGAAAACATAAGGAATGAAAAGATGGCAGCCCTAATCGAATTGAAAAATGAAGTTGCCGATCTTTCACTCGAAGTGGCCAGGAAGATCTTACAGAGAGAACTTACGGATCCGAAAAAGCAGGAAGAATTTGCACGTAAATTACTGGAAGACATTAAACTAAACTAATACCGGATGAATGTTTCCCTGATTGCCGAGCGCTACGCAAAAGCCTTATTCGAACTGGCCGTCGAGAATAATGTTCTGGAAGATGTTTATAAGGACATCACAGGGCTTTCTGCTCTTATCCATGAGAGCAAGCCTCTCAGGCTGTTCCTGAAAGCGCCTGTGATCAACCCGGGCAAAAAGATTTCCGTCCTTGATATACTTCTGAAAGATTTCACTCCGCTGACCAGAAGCTTTGTCAGGCTGCTGGTCACAAAGCGGAGAGAATTCACCATCCCGGAAATATCAGTACAATTCATCGAACAGTATAACAGATACAAAAACATCACCACCCTCAAAGTTGAAACCCCGTATGCCATTAATGAGGAATTCCGCCGGCATTTGATATCGGTCATGGGAAAGTATACAGGGTCGAACATCGAACTCACTGAGAAACTTGATGATTCCCTGATCGGCGGGTTCATCCTTTTCTGGGACGACAAGCAATATGATGCAAGTATCAGTAAGCAGATCGAGAGGATGAAAAGGGGTGTGGCAAGGATAAACCTGTATGTAAAAGGATTATAATATGGCTAACATTAAACCTTCAGAAGTTACCGCCATCCTGCGCAAAGAACTGGCCGGTTACGAAAACGTGACCGAACTTGAAGAAATTGGCTCAGTGCTCACGGTGGGCGATGGAATCGCCAGGATCTACGGATTGAACAATGTGGGATCAGGAGAGCTGATAGAGTTTGAGAAGAACGGCATCATGGGCATTGCCCTGAACCTTGAAGAAGATAACGTCGGCGCAGTATTGCTTGGAGAATCGGCTGACATCAAGGAAGGGGATAAGGTTAAACGCACGCGCAGGATTGCCTCCATCAATGTCGGGGAAGGCCTCCTGGGGCGTGTCATCAACACTTTGGGAGAACCCATCGACGGAAAAGGGAACATCCCGGGTGAACTATACGAAATGCCGCTTGAACGGAAAGCTCCCGGGGTAATTTTCCGGCAGCCGGTAAACCAGCCGCTTCAAACAGGTATCAAGGCAATCGATGCCATGATCCCTATCGGAAGGGGGCAACGTGAACTGATCATCGGCGACAGGCAAACGGGGAAGACGGCAATTGCCATCGACACCATCATCAACCAGAAACGTTTTTATGAGCAGGGTGAACCAGTTTTTTGCATTTATGTTGCAGTCGGGCAAAAAGGTTCCACTGTCGCCAATATTGTTAAGATCCTGGATGACAAAGGTGCCCTGCCATATACAGTTATTGTTTGTGCCACTGCGTCGGATCCGGCCGCAATGCAGTTCTATGCACCTTTTGCCGGAGCGGCTATCGGAGAATTTTTCCGCGATACAGGGCAGTCAGCGCTGGTGATTTATGACGACCTTTCAAAACAGGCCGTTTCCTACCGTGAGGTCTCCCTGCTGCTCCGCCGTCCACCGGGCCGTGAAGCATACCCCGGAGATGTGTTCTACTTACATTCACGCCTTCTGGAACGTGCAGCACGTATTATTTCAGCAGATGAAATCGCCAAAAACATGAATGACCTCCCGGATACCATTAAACATATGGTAAAAGGAGGAGGCTCACTCACCGCGCTTCCCATCATCGAGACCCAGGCAGGTGACGTATCCGCTTATATCCCGACCAACGTGATCTCTATTACCGACGGACAGATATTCCTTGAAACCGGGTTATTCAATGCGGGTATCAGGCCGGCCATCAATGTAGGGATATCCGTATCCCGTGTCGGCGGAAATGCCCAGATAAAATCCATGAAGAAAATCGCCGGGACACTGAAACTCGACCAGGCTGAATTCCGCGAACTGGAAGCATTTTCTAAATTCGGATCGGACCTTGACCCGGCGACCAAACTGGTATTGGAAAAAGGAGCACGGAATGTGGAAATACTGAAGCAGGCCCAATACTCCCCGATGGTTGTAAGCAAACAGATTGCTATCATTTTTTGCGGAACGAGGAACCTCCTGAGAAACATACCGGTAAGGAATATTAAAAATTTCGAGGAGGAATTCCTGCACCATATGGAGACATTGCATAATGATGTGCTGGACCATCTCGGGAAAGGACAGTTGGCTGACGAAGACCTGAAAATTCTTGAACAGGCCGCCAGGGACGTTTCAAAGAAATACGAAGAAAAGAAATAACGGATCGTCATGCCCGGACTCAAAGAAGTCAGAATACGCATCGCCTCAGTCAAGTCGACCCAGCAGATCACTGCCGCCATGAAAATGGTTGCAGCATCAAAACTGAGGAAGGCCCAGAATTCCATTATCCGGCTCAGGCCATATGCCGCCAAATTAAGGGAAATACTGGAAAATCTATCAGGCAGTATAGAAAATTCAGCTGAAAGCGAGTATTCTGCAAAAAGGCCTCCTGAAAAGATCCTCCTGATCGTTATTGCATCCAACCGTGGACTTTGCGGAGCTTTCAATTCCAATATCATTAAAACGACAACCGGGCTTCTCAACTCAACTTACAATTCCCAGTTTTCAAAAGGGAACGTCAGCCTGATCACCATAGGCAAAAAAGCCACTGAATTCTTCCAGAAGAGAAATTATAAAGTCATCGCTTCACACGATGATTTTTTTAATAAACTGACGTTTGCCCAAATATCCCCGTTCGCGGAATACCTTATGGAATCCTTTGTGAAAAAGGAATTTGACAGGATTGATATCATTTATAACCAGTTTAAAAATGCAGCAGTGCAACGGCTGGTAACCGAACAGTTCCTGCCTGTCGTACAGGACACATCTGCTGGGAAACCTGCGAATTCCAAGGTAACCGCCGATTATATTTTTGAACCTGACAGGGAAACTGTTATCGGTGGGCTCATCCCTAAAACCTTACGCATCCAGGTATTTAAAGCTTTGCTCGATTCCTTTGCCGCCGAGATGGGCGCCCGTATGACCGCCATGCAACAGGCCACCGATAACGCCCGTGATTTGTTGCGGGCACTTAATATCGCATACAACAAAGCAAGGCAAAACCAGATCACCAACGCACTGATCGAAATAATTTCAGGCTCCGAAGCGTTACAAGGAAAGTAGTTAGAATGTTGAATATTGAAAATAATTGAAACCATGATAGCGAAAAATGTAGAAAAGGCGCTGAACGGGCAGATCAAGAGGGAAGAACATTCCTCCCGCATTTATCTTGCAATGGCCTCCTGGGCAGAACGTGCCGGTTATCCCGGTGCAGCTGAATGGTTGTATGCACAAACCGAAGAGGAACGTCTCCATATGCTCAAGCTTGTCCATTATCTGAACGACCGGGGAGGGAAAGCTGAAATAGCCTCACTTGACGCTCCTCCGGCCTTATTTAAATCCCTGCTGGATGTTTTCCAGCAGGTGTTAAAACATGAAGAATTCATATCGGGTTCTATTAATGAGCTTTATGCTGTTTGCGTTAAGGAAAAAGATTTCACTACGGCAAATTACCTGCAATGGTACATTAATGAACAGATTGAGGAAGAAAAAACCGTTCGAGGCTTGCTGGATCAGCTGAATCTTGCCGGTACTGATAATGGCGGGCCATTCTTTATGGATAAGGAGCTGGGTGTGAAAGCCGCAGCCAAACGTGCTGCTTTTGCAGCAGCAGGAGCAGTTTCCCAGGCTACCTGAGGACGTTTCATTCCAGTAATTTCAGCAGCCGGTTATACCAGGTCCGGCCATATTTCCTGATCAATGCCTGTTCAAGGAAACTGAGTAATCGTATTTTTTCTTTATAGCCTCTTTCAAGGGCCTTGTTGCAAATGGTCCATTTGTGGTAATTCAGGGCTTCAGTGCCGTTTGACAGTTTCTTTACCCGTATCGGGTAGAGATGACAGGAAAGAGGCTTGGGAAAAGGAATTGCTTTTTCCTGGTATGCCTTTTCGATGGCACAGCGGGCAACCCCGTCTTCAAAATTAACAAAAGCGCATTCCTTCCCGTTGACCAGGGGGGTAACAAAATTCCCTTCCGCATCATAATCAAACACACCGAGGGATTTAACGGTCTCCATTCCTCCGGGGAGCATATAAGGAAAAATAAATTCAAGATAATCTTCAAGCAGGGAGATCTCCTCCTCGTCCAGCGGGGCACCTGCATCACCTTCAACGCAGCACCCGCCTTTGCAATGCCCGAGGTTGCAGCAAAACCAGGTATCTCGGATATCGTCGGAAATCACTGTACTATCAAGCTGGATCATTATAGTTTTTCATTACCGCAGCTAAGATAGAGACATTTTGACCGCAGAAGCGTTACTTTCATCCGGTAAATTCCCTGAAACCTGATGTGAAATGCAGGCCGGGGCCAGATCCATCTTAAAAACACCTGAAAAAAGTCTTCACTATGGTGAAGAAGAAAATACGCATGGTTGACAAATCTCAATCAACCTAATGACATTTCTTAGAGCTCATCAGGAACCAGATTGTCTTTCAGTGTTATACCGCACATATATATAGGTGCATTTATGTTATAGGTTAGGTTGTTACGGATAAATTTTTAACTTTGTCGCCTGATCTGTTAACACGTTCACATTATGAGTGCAGAGAGCCTGATTTTGTTCTTTATAGTCGGGGCGTTTCTGGTTGGCATCGCCCTGCTTTTCTCAAGTTACATCCCACCCACATCCACCAATCCGCAGAAAGCCGAAGCGTATGAATGCGGTATTCCCACCGAAGGCATAACCTGGTTGCAGTTCAATGTAGGATATTACCTTTTCGCGATCATTTTTCTGGTATTCGATGTCGAGACGGTCTTTATTTTTCCCTGGGCCACGATGATGAACTCAATGGGAATGACTGCTTTCATCGAGATCGTGATATTCTTTTTCGTATTGGGAATCGGGCTGTTATATGCCTGGAAGAAAGGAGCTTTGAAATGGGAATAAAAAGCATGAAGGAAAAGGATTTCAGGGACAATGAAACGCTTGAGTTGTTCAGGAGATCGGGGAGTAATGTATTAATGACGTCCATTGATGCAGTCATTGACTGGGGACGGTCGAATTCCATCTGGCCGCTTACATTTGCAACGAGTTGCTGTGGGATAGAGATGATGGCAACCGGGGCTTCGCGCCACGACTTTGCCCGGTTCGGGATAGAGGTTTACCGTGCCAGTCCGCGCCAGGCCGACGTAATCGTGGTAGCCGGCACTATTGTCAACAAAATGGCGCCGGTACTGAAGAGGCTTTACGACCAGATGTCGGAACCAAGGTACGTCATAGCCATGGGGGCCTGCGCAGTTTCAGGCGGGCCGTTTTTCTATAATTCATACCATGTGGTCAGGGGTGTGGATCATGTGATACCGGTCGATGTTTACATTCCCGGATGCCCGCCCCGCCCCGAAGCCCTGTTGTATGGCATTATGCAATTACAGCGAAAAATCAAACTCGAAACCATCACCCGCCCCGGGGAATCCATGATAACGGGACGTAAATAATTTTTTACTCACCATATCACGATATCACAATTTCACTATTTGATATTTATGGATAACGAAACGTTAAAAACAAGGATTCTTGAAATTGCCCCGGATGCCCGGCATGAGGAGAACAAGCAATATCTCACCCTAATCGTACCGGCCGGCCGTCTCTACCAACTGGCAATGATGCTGAAAAATGATCCTGAGCTGGATTTTGATTATTTATTCTGCCTGAGCGGGGTAGATTACGGGAAGCAGCTTGCCGTTGTGTACCATTTTACTTCAACGCAGAAAAAACATTCCTTAGTGATCAAGGTGAAAACGGACGACAGGATAAATCCTGAATTTGACACGCTATGCGACATCTGGCGAACTGCCGAATTCCATGAGAGGGAGGTTTACGACCTTTTTGGGATCCGGTTCAGCAATCATCCCGACCTCCGCCGTATCTTTCTTGAAGAGGACTGGAAGGGCTACCCTTTGCGCAAAGATTATGTTGATGAAGTAAACATCGTTGAATTTTAATCTATGAAAGAGATTGTTAACCTGCCTGTCACAAAAGAAGGGGAGGAGGAATATCACATCAATATGGGGCCACAGCATCCCTCGACTCACGGGGTACTGCGGCTGGTGGTTTCCCTGCAGGGGGAGATTGTGAAAAGCCTGAAACCACATTGCGGATACATCCACCGTGGTATTGAAAAGATGTGTGAGAAGGACACATACCCCCAGGTCATTCATCTTACCGACCGGATCGATTATCTTTCGGCCCATATAAACAACCATGCGGTTTGCCTCCTGGTCGAAAAGGCACTGGAGGTTGAAGTACCTGAAAGGGTCAAATTTATCCGGACCATCATGGATGAGTTGGCAAGGATACAGTCACACCAGTTATGGTGGTCAAGTTTCGGGATGGACCTGGGCGGGCTCACCTGCTTTTTTTACGGCCTGCGCGACAGGGAAATGATCCTCGATATCTGGGAGGAAACAACCGGAGGACGCTTTTTGCAAAGTTATTATACGCCGGGCGGACTGATGCAGGATATCCATCCGAATTTCCAGAAAAGGGTGCATGCTTTTCTTAAGACCTTCAAGATAAAGATCAAAGATTACGACAAGATATTGTCAGGAAACGTGATTTTCGAGGAGCGTAGCAAAGGTGTGGGCATACTGTCAAAGGAAGAAGCCATCAATTACGGTGTCACCGGGCCTTCGGGCCGTGGCTCGGGCTGGTCGTGCGATATACGCAAGACGGAACCTTACAGCATGTATGGCAAGGTTCATTTTAACGAAGTTCTGCGGTATGAAGGCGACACTTATTCACGCTATATGGTGCGAATGCAGGAAATGCGCGAGTCCATGGCCATTATAGAACAGCTTATTGACAACATTCCGGCCGGCGATTATTCAGCCAAAATGAAAGCTGTGATCAAGCTGCCCGCCGGCGAGTATTACCAGAGGGTGGAATCGGCACGTGGCGATCTCGGGGTCTATGTTGTGAGCGACGGCAACAAAACGCCGTTCAGGATGAAATTCCGCACTCCGAGTTTCACCAATCTTGGTGTCCTGGACCACATCAGCCGTGACATGAAGATCGCCGACCTGGTTGCCATCGGAGCTTCCCTCGACTTAGTAATTCCGGATATTGACAGATAAAAACAAGGTAATATGACCTTTAATATTTACGATTTCACATCGTTTGACAAATGGATTGACCAGGGGCTGAACGGTGTCATGTCACCCACTTTGGCGCTGATCACCGAAATGGCCATTATTGGAATAGTATTCCTGCTGTTTTATGCGGTTGTCGGACTGTTCCTGGTATATGCCGAACGCAAGGTCTGTGCCTTTATGCAGAACCGCGTCGGTCCTAACCGTGTCGGCCCTTACGGGATTTTCCAGACCATTGCCGATTTCATCAAGCTGTTGATGAAGGAGTTGGTTTACATTAAGAATTCCGACAAGCTTTTGTTCAATATTGCGCCTTTCATTGTCATCATTGCCTCTTTCATGGCCTTATCGGCAGTACCTTTTGCCAAAGGGCTGCATGCAATCGATTTCGACATCGGCGTGCTTTATGTAATCGCGGTTTCATCGCTCGGAGTAGTGGGTGTTCTGCTTGCCGGCTGGTCTTCCAACAACAAATATTCCCTGATCGGGGCCATGAGAAGCGGGGCCCAGATTGTAAGTTATGAATTATCGGTAGGTCTTTCCCTGCTTACGATCATTGTCCTTGCCGGCACCATGCAGTTTTCCGAACTGGTCCAGATGCAGTCGGGCGGGTGGTTCATTTTCAGGGGCCATATTTCCGCTCTCATAGCCTTCGTGATCTTTCTCATTGCAAGCACTGCCGAAACCAACCGCGGGCCGTTTGACCTGGCAGAGGCCGAATCGGAACTGACAGCCGGGTACCATACCGAATATTCAGGGATCAAATTCGCATTCTTTTTCCTTGCCGAATATATGAATATGTTCCTGGTTGCTTCCATTGCAGCCACTGTTTTCCTCGGGGGATGGATGCCTTTCCATATCTCCGGATGGGAAAGCTTCAACCATGTCATGGATTTTATTCCTCCCCTGGTCTGGTATTTTGGCAAGACGGCTTTTATTATATGGCTGATGATGTGGTTCAAATGGACATTCCCGCGCTTGCGCATCGACCAGCTCCTGACCCTGGAGTGGAAATACTTGCTCCCGATCAACCTCTTCAACATTCTTTTTATGGCATTTTTAGTATTAATGCACTGGCATTTTTAGCTCACTATGAACAGTTTCTTTCAATATTTTGCAGATATTTTCCACGGGGTGAAATCCCTGCTGACGGGAATGTCGGTCACAGGCCGGTATTTCTTCAGTCCCGGGCAGATCGTCACACAGCAGTATCCTGAGAACAGGAAAAAGCTGAAAATGCCCGAACGGTTCAAGGGAGAGGTGATCATGCCCCATGACGAGCATAACCAGCATCGCTGCACGGGATGCGGGATATGCGAGAACAACTGTCCCAACGGATCCATCGAGGTCATATCTGCCAGGATCACAGGCGAAGATGGCAAATCGAAACGCATAATCGACATGCACATTTACCACCTGGGGATGTGTACTTTCTGCGGATTGTGTGTAAAGACCTGCCCGTCGAATGCCCTGGCCTTCGGACAGGAATTCGAGCATGCCGTCTTTGACAGGACCGTGCTCACCAAGATTTTAAATAAACCCGGTTCATCCATCCTAAAAGGCGTTGAGTAATGACGAACAATCAATTCATGTTTTTACTTTTTTCGGCAGTGATTGTGATCTTTTCACTGCTGACCGTAACCAGCCGGCGGATACTCAGGGCGGCAACTTTCCTGCTGTTCGTGCTGGTCTCCACTTCGGGAATGTATTTTCTGCTCCGGTTCAACTTCCTTGCCGCTATCCAGCTTACCCTGTATGCCGGGGGTATCGTGGTGCTGATCATTTTCTCTATATTGCTGACCAGCCATATCAATGAAAAACTATCAATTCCTCCCCTGACCAAAAGAATTTATGCCGCAATTGTCGCCCTGGCCGGTATCCTGCTCTGCAGCATTACGATTCTTCATACCAGTTTCGTACAGAAAACCTTCGATCCGGCAAGGGTTAATGTTAAAACCATAGGGGAAAACCTGCTGAGTACGGGAAAATACGGGTATTCATTGCCTTTCGAGGTCATCAGCATTCTGCTGCTGGCCGCAATGATAGGCTCAATAATCCTGGCCAAGAAAAGAAAAGATTAATTTAAATTATATCGAATATGTTTGAAGGCGTACCCATATACTGGTTCCTGATTCTGACCACCGTCATGTTTTTCATCGGGGTCTACGGTTTCCTTGTAAGGAAGAACCTGATCACCATGCTGATGTCGATAGAGCTCATATTGAATTCCGTCTGCATCAATTTTGTGGCATTCAACAAGATACTTTTCCCGGAACATCTCGAAGGGATGTTCTTCACCCTGTTCATTATTGCCGTAGCGGCTGCGGAAGCTTCCGTGGCCATTGCCATCATTATCAATATTTACAGGCGCATCGTAAATATCGATGTGGAAAAGATGAATGAAATGAAATATTAGGCAACAGGCAATAGGCATTAGGGAGAAATGAATAAAAACATTTGGCAAGAATTACCAGATAACAAAAAACAGTAACAATCTTTTTCCTAATGCCTAAAGCCTAACACCTTTAAAAAATGACTAACGCATAACACAAGCGACATATGATCAATTTCAGTTACACCATCTGGATTCTGATGATACCACTGATCGTTTTCGTGGTCACAGGGCTAACGGGGCACAAGTTCAAACCGATTGTGACCGGCATTGTCGGAACCACAGGGCTCGGAGTCGTATTCCTAATATCCGTCTATACAGCGTTCAAATATTTTTTCGTGCTGGACAAGGTGGGAGGGGCTTTCCAAAGGCTGCTCGGGTTCAACATGGTATGGCTCAGGCTGACCGAGAAGCTGCATATTGATATCGGCGTGCTGCTGGACCCCATTTCGGTGATGATGCTCATCGTCATTACGACCGTGTCGTTCATGGTGCATTTGTATTCCTTAGGATATATGAAAGGGGAAAAAGGTTTCGCACGCTTCTTCTCCATGCTTTCCCTCTTCAGCTTTTCCATGCTCGGGCTGGTCGTGGCAACCAACATTTTCCAGATGTATATTTTCTGGGAGCTTGTGGGTGTTTCTTCATACCTGCTTATCGGATTTTATTATGAAAGAGATTCGGCGGTAGCGGCCAGCAAGAAAGCATTTATCGTGACCCGTTTCGCCGACCTGGGATTCCTGATTGGGATACTGGTCCTTTCTTATACTACCGGAACTTTTGACTTTCTGACACTTACCGGGCCGAACAGTCCTGCCTTTACATCCGGGCAGGGTATCATGTTCCTGGGGATGTCGACGATGACATGGTCGATGATCTTTGTGTTCATGGGCGGCGCCGGTAAATCGGCCATGTTCCCCCTGCACATCTGGCTCCCCGACGCCATGGAAGGGCCCACTCCTGTGTCGGCCCTTATCCATGCCGCCACGATGGTCGTTGCAGGTGTTTATCTTGTAGCCCGTATGTTCCCGATATATCACCACGAACAGTCAGCCCTGGATATTGTCGCTTGGGTCGGGGGATTCACTTCGCTGTTTGCTGCAGTGATAGCCTGCACCCAGCATGACATCAAGAGGGTCCTTGCATATTCTACCATGTCTCAGATAGGATACATGATGCTGGCATTGGGTGTTTCAGGCTCCGGGGGGGAGGAAGGCCTGGGATACATGGCTTCAATGTTCCATTTATTCACTCATGCATTCTTCAAAGCCCTGCTCTTTCTTGGTGCTGGTGCCATCATCCATGCAGTTCACAGCAATTATATGTATGATATGGGAGGACTACGAAAATATCTCCCGATAACACATGCCACTTTCCTGATAGCATGTCTTGCCATTGCCGGCATTCCTCCGTTTGCCGGCTTCTTCAGCAAGGATGAGATTCTTGTAGCAGCGTTCCATGCGAACAAAGTATTGTTTGCCATGGAGTACCTCGTTGCAGGGATGACTGCATTTTACATGTTCAGGCTTTATTATAATGTATTCTGGGGGAGAGACCAGCAATACCAACATGCTCCCCATGAAGCCCCGGCCACGATGACAATACCGTTGATCGTTCTGGCGGCAGGATCCACTTTTGCGGGCTTCATTCCATTCTCAAAACTTGTAACATCCGACGGTTTACCTTTTGAATCGCATACAGAATGGGGAATTGCCATCCCTTCCATACTGATCGCCCTTGCCGGGATCGGCCTGGCCACCGTGCTTTACAGGAAGAAAACTGAGATCCCGATGAAAACAGCGAACGCACTTGGAGGGTTCTACAAAGCCGCTTACAACAAATTTTACATTGACGAGGTTTACCTGTTCATTACAAAAAAGATCATTTTCAATTATGTATCCCGTCCCGTGGCCTGGTTTGACCGCCATATCGTCGACGGGGCCATGAACGGGATAGCTTATGTCACCAATGTCACATCCGACAGAATCAAAGGATTCCAGTCGGGGCAGTTGCAGCAATACGCCCTTGCCTTTGTCTCCGGGGTTATCGGGCTGGCATTGTTATTCATTTATTTATGGACCAATTAAAACAATAAGGCAATGAGTATTCTGCTATTGTTCATCATAATCCCTGTTATCACTGTCGTCGGAATAGTGTTTTCAAAGACCCATATGCAGGTGAAATGGACCGCCGTTGCCGGTATGAGCCTGCAGCTTATACTAGCCGGGCTTCTTATTTATCTTTTCCTTGCAGCGAGGGCTGCCGGTAACACTGCCGAAATATTGTTCTCCCAGGATGTGGTCTGGTATAAAAACCTGAACATTCATTTTTTTATCGGGGTAGACGGGGTTTCAGTAGCCATGATTGGACTTACTTCAATTGTGATCTTTGCCGGCATTTTTGCCTCATGGGACATTACCGACCTCCCGAGGGAATTCTTCACTTCCCTGATCCTTCTTGCAACAGGGGTGTTCGGGTTCTTTATTTCCCTCGACCTCTTCACTCTTTTCCTGTTTTATGAAATTGCCGTCATCCCTATGTACCTGCTGATAGGGATCTGGGGCAGCGGTCCGCGGCATTACTCGGCCATGAAGCTGACCCTTATGCTGATGGGCGGTTCTGCATTGATCATGCTGGGGCTTTTAGGACTGTATTTCAATTCGGGCGCCAATGGAGGTCCTCTTACCTTCGACCTGATAAAGATCTCGAAAGAAACCCTCCCGATAGCTGCCCAGCGTTTCTTCTTCCCCTTCCTTTTCGTGGGGTTCGGTGTTCTCGGGGCATTGTATCCGTTCCATACCTGGTCCCCCGACGGCCATGCTTCGGCACCGACTGCCGTTTCCATGCTTCACGCAGGTGTCCTGATGAAACTCGGGGGTTACGGCTGTTACCGTGTCGCTGTGTTCCTGTTGCCGCAGGCTGCGCATGAGATGGCCTGGATCTTCCTTATATTGACGACTATCAGCGTTATTTACGGGGCTTTTGGCGCCGTCTGGCAGAAAGACCTTAAATACATCAATGCCTATTCATCAGTAAGCCATTGCGGCCTTGTCCTTTTTGCCGTGCTCATGATGAACCAGACAGCCATGAACGGGGCCATCATACAGATGATATCCCACGGCATCATGACGGCCCTCTTCTTTGCCCTGATCGGGATGATTTACGGCCGTACCCATACGAGGTACATCAATGAAATGGGCGGGCTGATGAAAGTCATGCCATTCCTGGCCGTTGCTTATGTTATCGGAGGACTGGCCTCACTCGGGCTTCCCGGTTTCAGCGGTTTTGTTGCAGAAATGACCATTTTCGTAGGGGCATTCCAGCACAATGATGTTTTCCACAGGGTGGCAACGATCATCGCCGCTTCATCGATCGTGGTGACCGCGGTGTATATCCTCCGTGTCATTGGAATACTCCTGCTGGGTAAGATCAAGAACCCGGAATTCCTTCATATCAGGGACGCCAGGTGGTTTGACCGCTTCAGCGTGGTCACACTGATCCTCGGCATTACAGCCATCGGCATGGCACCCCTTTGGCTAAGCGATATGATCAATAACGGTCTCATCCCCGTGATGCAAAGGATCTTGCTCGCAGGACCCGTGATCCATTAATGAATATAGTATACCTGCCTGGTCCGTTGGTTCAGAACAAGTCCAGGAAAGCATAAGAGAAAAAGAAATTATAGAATAACAAATAAACTTCTGACCCATGTTGATCATGAGACACGAATTACTGCTGATCACCGTCACGGTAATTTTACTTCTTGTCGAGATTTTTCTTCCGCATGATAAAAAAGACAGGATCATTCTTCCTGCAATCCTGATGATGGCAGTTGTTGTCGTGCTGGGTTTCCTCCCGGGGCCGACCGGCACGCTGTTCGGAGGGATGTACCAGACCGCCGCACTGAATATCATGTTCAAGAACATACTGAATATCGGGGCGCTGATCGTGATCATCCAAAGCGCTGAATGGCTGAAAAAAAGTGAGAACGCTGAAAAAGTCGGTGAATATTACATCCTGCTCCTTTCCACCCTGATCGGGATGGAATATATGGTATCGGCAGGCGATTTCCTGATGTTTTACCTCGGCCTGGAACTTGCCACCATTCCTCTTGCCGCCCTGGCCGCCTATGAGAGATTCAAGGAAAAATCAGCAGAAGCCGGCGTGAAACTTATTTTTTCTTCGGCACTTTCATCCGGCATCCTGCTGTATGGCCTTTCCATGGTATACGGAACCACCGGATCCCTGTACTTTACCGAGGTCGGACAGATGTTCACGGGAACACCCCTCCAGGTGCTCGGATTTATTTTCTTTTTTGCCGGGATGGCATTCAAGATCTCGCTGGTCCCGTTCCACCTTTGGACCGCCGATGTTTACGAGGGGGCCCCAGTCAATATAACTTCCTATCTTTCGGTCGTTTCAAAAGGGGCCGCCGCCTTTATCCTTACCATCCTCCTGTACACTGTTTTCAGCAAAATAGCCCTGATGTGGAGCAATGTACTATACATCATCATCATCCTGACCATAACAATGGGTAATCTTTTTGCCATCCGGCAGCAAAACCTTAAGCGTTTTCTTGCATTTTCATCCATTGCGCAGGCCGGGTTCATTCTTCTTGGGGTTATCGGCCAGAGTCAGTACGGCATGGCCACAGTGATCTATTTTATCCTCGTGTACATATTCTCAAACCTTGGAGCTTTCGGTGTCGTTTCCATCATTTCCAGCCGGACAGGTCTGGAGAATATCAGCGATTATGACGGACTATACAGGACCAATCCAAGGCTCAGCCTGGTAATGATGCTTTCCTTGTTTTCCCTGGCCGGGATCCCTCCTGTTGCCGGGTTCTTTGGCAAATTCTTCCTGTTTGCAGCAGCGGCAAATCACGGCTTATACATACTCGTGCTCATCGCCATTATCAATACAATCATTTCATTATACTACTACCTTCTGGTGATCAAGGCAATGTTCCTGAACCGCAGCGACAGGCCTATAGCATATTTTAAAAGCGATTTTTATACACGCCTGGGACTATTCATTTGCATTGCAGGTATTTTTGCTATAGGGATAGCAAGTTCCATCTTTGAGGCAATAAACGGCGTCAGCTTCGGATTGTATTAGAGCCATGAACCATGAGTGAAAGATTTATAAAAAATTAAACTATGCTGAAAGGGAAACATATTGTAGCTGAGATTGGAGGAGTTCGTTGCTCAGTAGTTGAGTCAGGAATAACCGACGAACGGGTTGAATTCCTGAAAGAGATACTGGAATTGAACGGGTACGAGGTAAAGGCTGATAAGGAAAAAGGGAAAGACGGTTCATCCCTGCCGACTTCCGTAATCGGGGTCACGGATATACTTTTCAGCGCGATGGTCAGTCTTTATGAAAGAAAACTGTTTACGAAAGATCATCATGTGCTCAATCCTGCCTTCTGGAATCAATGGCCGGAGGAAACCTGGGATGTGCCGTACTATATTGTTGTGAAGTAAAACGGAAACCGGATTCCGGGACGCAGGGAATGAAAAAATATTACAAATACTTCACCCTCCTTGTTATAGCATTGTATTTCTTCCTTGGTATTTTCATTTTTATCAGCCCGCGTTTCCTTCATCTCACGAAAGAGACCAAGATCATTTTTGCAGCCTTCCTTTTTCTTTACGGCGGATTTCGCCTGGCCAGACTTTGGAGCAAGTCAAGGGAAGAAAAGGAAGAATAAGCGATTTTTCTTGCGAAAACGCCAGTTTCCTTTTATTTTAGCTATAAATTTGGAGCCTGCAATAATAATATTTATAAATTTGTGTTCTTTTCTGATAAACTGCCTGATTTATAGCATTTAACCTTAGAATGACAAAAACTCTTAACCTGAAATGCATTTGCAGAATGGCAGGGTTCTTAATCCTGCTGTTTTTTACTGCATGCGGAGGTGGTAACCAGGGAAGGCAGGTCGACACTCCTACATCGGGCCGCGTAAAAGTCGGTATTGATGATTCCTACCGCCTGCTCATGGATGCGGAGATATTTACGTTCGAGGCAACTTATAAAAATGCAAAAATAGATACGGTATACAGGAACGAGGCTGACATCATCGACCTGTTCATGAAAGATTCCTTGCCTCTTATTGTTGCAAGCCGTAAACTCACCAAGGAGGAAGAAAATTATCTTAAGGCCAGGCAGTTTATTCCAAAAACCACCCTTATTGCTTATGATGGTATTGTTTTCATTGTGAACCCTGACAACCCCGACACTTCGATTTTCTACGATAAGATAGAGGCGATCTTTAAAGGCAGGATCAGTAAGTGGAAAGATGTCAATCCGAAGTCAAAACTGGAAGAAATAAAGATTGTATTTGACAATTACAAATCAGGAAATCCCAGGTATTTCAAGGAGAAATTCGGCCTTGAAAAGTTGCCTCCAACCTGTTTTGCCGTAAATTCGAACGCAGATGTGATTTCATTCGTTGAAAAGAACAGGAATGCAATCGGGGTGATAAGTGTCAATTGGATAAGTGACAGGGAGGATACCGTATCGAATAATTTCCTCAGGCGGATAAAAGTCATGGGCATAAGCACGCCCGGGAATAATGATCCCGGAGCTCATTTCTACAGGCCTTTCCAGGCATACATCGCCCAGGGTGATTATCCGTTCACACGACAGGTTTATATGATCAACAGGCAAACCTACTCCGGGATGGCTTATGGATTTTCCTCTTTCGTGGCAGGTGAAAAGGGACAGCTTATAATACTGAGATCAGGCATGGTACCAGCAGCGATGCCTGTCAGGATAGTGCAAGTCAAACATTAACCCAAGTATATATATAACCATATGATAAGCAAATCAATAAGGACGAGACTGGTTATTCTTCTGGTACTTGTTTTCCCAATCCTGGCACAGGTTCACGCTCAGGACCTGAAATCCGCAATCCGGCTGATGCGAAGTGAACAGTTCAGGGCCGCTGCTTCGGCATACAAGGCTTTGATCAGGCAAAACCCGGCAGATGGAGAGTCCTATTATTACTACGGCGAGAATTTTATCAATGAGTATTTCGCCGACACGGCAAATAATTCGCTGAAGGAAATCTCGGATTCGGCCAGGATAATCTTCCAGATGGGAATACAGAAGGACCCTGCCAATCCGCTGAACCTGGTTGGTATGGGCGAGATCGCCCTCCTGAACAAGGATAAACCCACGGCACAGGATTTTTATGGGAAAGCTACGGCATTGTTTCCAAGTAAAGCAAATAAAAATATTGTGATGGATCCTGCCAAACAGGCAAACGCCCTGATAAGGATGGCAAATGGTTATGTGAGGGCAGGAATTAAAGATACCGCGCAGATCTTTGCGCTGCTGAAGAATGCGGAGAAGCTTGACCCGAAAAATTATGAACTTTTCATCGTCAAAGGAGATGCCTATATTTTTCTATTGAATGACGGCTCCAATGCCATCTCCAACTATAATATCGCACAGAGCCTGAACCCCCAGTCACCCTTTGCAAAGTTGCGCATCGGGCAACTGTGGATGCGGGCAAAGCAATACAAGAATGCCCTCATCTATTATGATGATGCAATTAAAATCGATTCCAACTTTGCTCCCGCATACAAGGAAAGAGGTTTTCTTCTTGCAAAAGCGAACAGAAATGATGAAGCCAGGCAGGACTTTACGAAATTCCTGAGGCTTTCTGCAGGCAATACCACGGCCAGGATACAGTTTGTAAATATTCTTTTCGACCTGCAGGATTACGCCGATGCCATCAAGCAGCTGAATGAAGTTTACAAGGTTGATTCCTCCAACAACGACCTGAACAGGGCGCTTGCCTATGCCTATTTTGAAACGGCACAGTATGATAAAGCCCTGTATTTCGCCCGGAAATTCTTTTCCATTGAGAAACCTGAAAAGATAAGGGCGGCAGATTACATTTATTACGGCAGGATTCTTGCCAGGAATAAAATGGACGAGCAGGCATCACAGGAATTGCTGAAGGGGTTTGAGTTGGATACAACCAAACCCGAGCTTCTTTCGGAAGCAGCCTTCTGTTTTACCAAAATTAAAAAATACGACAAGGCAATAGAAACATATCAGAAAAAGATTACGCTGAAAAAAGCTGCACCGATGGATTATTATAATCTTGGAAAGATCTTTTATAATATCAGGGATTTTGCGCAGGCCGATACCAACCTGGCCATATTTAACCAGTTACAACCGGATTATATACAAGGATTTGTGTGGCGGGCCAGGACAAAGTCGAACATCGATTCCACGAGCAAACAAGGCCTTGCTAAACCCATTTATGAGATACTGGTCTCTAAAACCCAGGCCGACACTGCCAAATATGCGAAAGAAAGGATAGAATCATTCTATTACCTGGCATATTACAATTTCCTGCAATACGCCGGGACAAAGAACAAGGAATATGCCGTCCAGGCAATAGCATACAGTAACAAGGTGATGGCAATAGATCCGAAGGATGATAAAGCTGAAAAAGCGAAGCAGATCATTGACAACCTTAAAAAGTTTATGAATTAGCGTATAATTCTTAATTAGCAATATTTTTGTACTTTTGTCACCCTGTAAAAAATTGCAAAAAACTAATAAATTCAAGTATTTTATAACTTAAATTCAATTAACGATGAGCAACAAAAGCAGCAAAGGCGGATTAATGGACGCCTTAAGATCGGTGTTTACGTTAGGAGCCATGATCATA
>Ga0182027_10000313_pt1 | contig 84772 bp, 69 predicted proteins | sample 712E1DmetaG_FD_121300 | JGI IMG/M metagenome (GOLD analysis project Ga0182027, IMG submission 121300) | Permafrost microbial communities from Stordalen Mire, Sweden - 712E1D metaG (Illumina Assembly) | ecosystem: Environmental > Terrestrial > Soil > Wetlands > Permafrost | place: Sweden... | reverse complement strand
GAAATCAGTCTGAAGCTCTTACATAACGGGCAAAATGTATGCAGTGGCGGAGGAGGTAATTACAACTTCTACAAAACCTCTGTGTCACTTGTGGGAGATACCGGCAGCGATAGGCAAGTTATGTTCGAAGAAACTACCTGGCAATACTCCTCTCAAATAGATCCATGCCGCGTTACAGCCGTCTCAACTAATGCCTTTACAAACGACAGCCTTCAGCCCTTCAACTGCAAAGAAAATAGATAGGCAGCTTCCAGCGTTGGGTGGTACGTTATTCGTTATCAAGTCGAGGAGGCTACCCTATGCCCAATTTGCGTTTGTTGCGTTTGGTCATTCTTCTGATTTTGGCTTTTCTGCTCACTGCCTCCATCACGCACCTGCAAGCGCAGCAATTTGTTCCTGAGGCCATAGTTTGCCCTGTGCCGCCCACCGGCTACGGTGCTGCGATGAGCTATTTTGTCCACGCATCTGCAACCCCTGGCGGCGAAAGTCATCACCTGGCAAACAAGACCTGCTTCGACCAGGACCTCGATTTGTCAGACCAGAACACCATGAATTCGACTACACCCGCTTCCAATGCCACAACTTCATACTCCTATCACGTGGGTCGCGGCCGTCTAAGCCTTCAGGCAGAAGCGAATGTCGCAGGTCATAAGAAATCAGTTCCTGTACCTGGAGGGACAAATAATCTAAACGGACGAGGGAGCGGCGAAGTGGTCATGTGGCTCTACTGGGTTGATCAGTTAACCCTTCACTCCAAAACCACAAAGCCCGTGTCTAAGATGAATGGTGTAATCGATCCCTCGCAAATCGTGGAAATTACTATCAAGACCTTGAACAAAGGGCATAACCAATGCAGTGGCGGAGGAACAGGGAAAAACTACTACAAAACCTCCGTGGTGGTCTTCGGAGAAACCACTCAGAAGGATGTTATGGGCGGCCACGAAAGCGATAAAATAGACGAAGACTGCAATGATGAGCAAACGAATCAGGGCACAATTCAAGTTCTTCTCGGGTTCGGCCAATTTCGTGTCCATCTCGGTGCCACTATCCAATTGGCCGCTTATGCCCAGAACGGTGATGGAAACCAGGAAACTGGCGATGTTAAGGTCAAGCTCGGCGAGTACCAAGTGTGCTACAAGGTAGTGAAAGGACCTGCCGACTTGAAGATCACTTCGGCCAGCGGTACCGACTATACCTGTCCGAAAAAATAATCCGGCAATGCTTTAACCAACTAAATCCATGCCGCGCCCGGCACCAATGACGGTAGCCAACCTGGCGGCCATAGCTGTTATCAACATCGGTCGCCATGCTTGTGGGCTGTAATCGTCGCCTACCCGGCAGCTACTTCGCAGCAAACAGAATTGCTGCAGGCAGCACCTCTCAGAATTAGCACAAAATCTAAGCGTGATTTTCAGGGCGCTCCTCTTATTGAACCTGGAGCGCAATCGAGACCTGGGGCACCAAGCACCCAGCGAATCACCGCCGCTGCTCAGGTTTTTGGGCGCGCGCCTTTCTCGACGAAGTGCGTGATGAGGCGAACAGGCAGGAAGCGGACGAGAAACGCTGTAAACTTGCCGCTCCACTTTGGAATGATGGTGCGCTGCCCGCGTGCGAGCGCGGCGACGGCGAGACGCGCGACAGCTTCAGCTGATTGCAGGTTGCGGTTCAGAAAAGCGCCGGCGTGGGACACTTCGAAGAACTCGCTCTCCGTGGTTCCGGGGCAGAGCGCGGTCACTTTCACTCCGAATCGGGCGACCTCCGCGGCGAGGCCCAGCGCAAAGAAACGGTCGAAGGCCTTGGTGGCTGCGTAAGTGGCAAGATACGGGAGTGGCTGAAAGCTGGCGGTAGAGGCGACGATGAGGACCCATCCCTGTCGACGCTCCACCATGCGCGGCACGAACAATCGCGACAGCCCTACCACGGCTTCGCAGTTCACGCGCACCTGACTCAGTTCCTGCTCAACAGCGTTGGTGTGGAAGGCGCCGTACTGGCCCAAGCCTGCGTTGTTGACGAGGATGTCGACGGCGATCCCGGCGCCCTCGGTGGCGTCGTAAATCTGCTGTGGTGCGGATGGGTCGTTCAAGTCCGCAACGACGATGCGCGTCTCGGTTCCTTTGGCGGCGAGCTCGGCGGCGAGGGTTTCGAGGCGATCGCGCCGGCGCGCGGTGAGGATGAGTTTTGCGCCGTGGGCAGCCAGCTCACGCGCGAGGGCCGCGCCGATTCCAGAGCTGGCCCCGGTGATTAACGCCCATCTGCCGTGAAAATCAGTCGTTCTCGCCATTGTTCCACCATCATAGAGGATGCGAAACATGGGAGGCTGCGGAAGAAGGTTTTACCGTGGTTCTGTGCGAAAGAGACAGTCTGCGGGAGTTCGTCCGGCCCTACGGGGCGGAGACGGTTGCGGGCTCGGGTTCCCAGGGTTCACGTCCGCTGGCGCGGACTCCACCCTGGGCTATTCTCGACCGCTCCTCCGGAGCGGAAAACCGGGGCGTAGTGGGCGATTTGAAAGAAGTCATTCTCGGGGGATAAATGGATGGGTTAAACAGGCTGCGGAAATCGGCCTTGGAATTCGGCCGGCCCTCCGGGGCGGAGACGGTTGCGGGCTCGGGTTCCCAGGGTTCACGTCCGCTGGCGCGGACTCCACCCTGGGCTATTCTCGACCGCTCCTCCGGAGCGGAAAACCGGGGCGTAGCGGGCGATTTGAAAGAAGTCATTCTCGGGGGATAAATGGATGAGTTAAGACCCATCGCTACCGGCCCGAAGTCATTTTGCGGCACGGATGCCGAGGATCAGTTCCCGGCCTACCAGCCCGTGCCCATCAAACTGACCCGCTACGCCTAATTGGCAGCAGGAGCGGCAGGCGCCGGGGATTGCCCTTTGGAGAAGGTGCGAATGTAGATGATGAGGTTCCAGACCTCATTGTCTGTGGCGCGACCTGACGACTCGGGAGGCATCTTGTCCTTGCCGACGCGAATTGTGTTGAACAGCTCCCAGTCTTCTTTGCCGGCGAGAGTTTTGGGATCGGTCCAATTGTCGAGCGTGAGCTCCATGCTGGTGCCTATATCGGTCTTGCCGTTTCCATTGTCCCCGTGACACATGGCGCAGTCCATTCGATACAGGTTCTTGGCCTTGGCCTGCGATTCGGCGGTAGGCTTGACGGGATTCTTTACCGGCGTAGCCTGCGCGGGTGTGACGGGCGGCGGCGCGGGAGCAAGAGCGGGCGCAGGAGCGGGAGCAGGAGCGGGAGCTGGCGCGGGAGCAGGAGCAGGCGCCGGCGCGGTTTGGTGCGGACTGCGGCCTTGCAAGGGTAAGCACGCTATGGCCAGCAGGGCCACCGCAAAAAAGAGCAGAAATGACTTCGACATGAAAGCCTCCTCGCAAGATGTCAACGATCGGGCATCTTTTGACTCAAGCGGAATTCTGCGAGGAATTATAAGCCGTTTGGGTGGAAAGGGCTATGCAAGCGGGCACAGCGACGGGCGTTAGTGTACGCCTCCCCCGCCTCCGCCTTCGCCTGGCCGGTTCTTGCTCAGCATGAAAGCAAGGAAGACAAGAGCGATCGACGCATAGGATAGCTCCATGTAGACGTCCTGGTAGCCCTGCATGCGCGCCTGATCCTTCATTTGGTTGTAAATCTGGGCCAAAGCCACGGCACTGCCGTTGGCCACGCCAAATGCATGGTTGAAGGCCGCGGAGAGGGCCTGCCTGTGCTGGTCGAAGGCGATGGTTCCGGGCAGCATGGCCTGCTGCAGGTGCTGCTCGTGCCACATGGCGCGGCTTGTGACCTGGGCGTTGGTAATGGCGATGAGGATGGAGCCGCCGATGTTGCGGACGAAGTTGATGAGTCCAGCGACCTGGTTGCTCTGCTCCTTCGGCATTCCCACATAAGCCGCGGTGGTAATGGAAATGAAACAGAATGGAAGCGGAAACATTTGCACGACGCGCAGCCACGATGCCTCGGCGAAGCTCATCTGCAGATTGGTAACGATTGCCGCGTAACGGAAAGTGATGACGAGCATGGTGAAGCCGAATGCGGCGAGCCAGCGCGCGGCGATTCTACCGGTGGCAATTCCAGCCAGCGGCATCATGAAGACGAGCGTGACTCCGCCCGCGGTGAGAGCGAGGCCGGCAGTGGTTGCGTTGTAGCCGAGCAATTGCTGCGTGAATTGCGGCTGTAGAACGGTGTTGGCATTGAGCACGCCGCCCACCAGCATCATGAGGAAGCAACAGATGGCGAAGTTCCTGTAGCGAAAGAGGCGCAGGTTGATGAGCGGATTCTTCTGGCCCCACTCCCATACGAAGAGGCCGACCAGGCCAACGATGAAGAGAACCGCGAAGAGGCAGATGAAGGGCGAGGAGAACCAGTCGTTCTCTTCCCCCTTATCGAGCATGATCTGGAGGCCGCCCATGGCCAGCGTGAGAAAGCCGAGGCCAAGATAATCCATGTTGCGCAGGCGGGAACGATCCGCCTTGATCCACGGCGGATCCTCGACAAGGCGCGTGACAAGAATGAAAGCGACAATGCCAACGGGAATGTTGATGAAAAAGATCCAGCGCCAGGAGAAGTTGTCAGTGATCCAGCCGCCGAGCGTGGGGCCGATGGACGGCGCGAGCACGGCGACGAGGCCGTAGAGAGCGAAAGCCTGACCGCGCTTGTGCGGTTCGAATGAGTCCGCCATGATGGCCTGCGCCATGGGCTGCATGCCGCCTCCGCCGGCTCCTTGAAGGACGCGGCAGAGCAAGAGGATGGGCAGAGAGGGAGCGGCGCCGCAGAGAAAGCTGGCGATGGTAAAGATGGTGATGCATAAGACAAAAAAGTTGCGGCGGCCAATGACCGAAGAGGCCCAGCCGCCGAGCGGAAGTACGATGGCGTTCGAGACGAGGTAGCTGGTGAGCACCCAAGTGGCCTCGTCGGTGCTCGCACCCAGCGAGCCACCGATGTGCGGCAGGGCCACGTTCGCAATCGAGGTGTCGAGCACCTCCATAAACGCGGCAAGAGCAACGGTCATCGCGATCAGCCACGGATTTACCCTCGGCTTCCAGTGCGCGGGAAGCGCAAGATTGGGATTCTCCATCTGCGCCGGCGGAGCACCCGCTCCCGATCCGTTGCGCTTGCCGGCGGCAGCGGGATCGGATGGCGGAGCGGGTAATGTGGTGTCGATCGCGGACAATCGTCTTCTCCTCTGTCTTTATGAGCGTTCGGTTGTGCGATGGCCGGGGAAGTACGGCGATTCACGGCTGACGCAGGCTGCAGGCGATGCATCCGGTGCTCTTCAAACCGTGCGTACTTCTATCTAGATTCGCATGGATCCGTTTGGGGTGCACGGATTCGATTCCGGGTTCTTGCAGGTTACCACCGGAGCCGTCCGCCCACCCGGCACCGGTTCCCGCAAGCTCCACATCGTAGGGAAGTTCGTCTTCTGACCACCTGTTAGACTTTTGGGCATGCACTCCTCCGCGCGGCTGCGAAGTCGAGCGGATTCCCTGAGGAGGTCACGATGCACAGGCGCACGTTCATGCAGACACTTCCTCTGGCTGCCGCAGGGTCAGCTGTCAGCGTTCAGGGCAAAGCAACGGGGGAGGGCCAAAGCGGTGCGGCCACATCGACGGCTCCCGATCTTCCCAAGTTCCAAGCTGCGGGCGCAGAAACCTTTCTTCGGCCCGACGTCCATGCGGGAGATCGGCCCGCTGGCGCCAGCTTTGCCTCGCGATCGCCTGCGCTGGGTTTGAACGGAGCGGCAGGCACCGCGCATCCGCTGGCGACGCAGACTGCCATCGAGATGCTCAAGCGAGGCGGCTCTGCTGTGGATGCGGCTGTGGCAGCCAATGCCGTGCTCGGATTCGTCGAACCGGTCAGCTCTGGTTTGGGCGGCGACTGTTTTGCGTTCGTCTGGGATCCGAAAACAGGCAAGCTCGCCGGCATGGCCAGCTCGGGGCGGTCGCCCAAATCGCTCTCGCTGGCCACGGTGCGTTCGCGCGCGGTGAATGAGCACATTCCGGCCTTGGGCGCAGTCAGCGTTTCAACCCCTGGCGCGCTCGACGGATGGTGGACGCTGCACCAACGCTACGGAAAGCTGAAGTGGGCTGAGCTGTTCGAGCCTGCGATCGCTGCGTGCGAGGCGGGCGATCCCACGCCGCAGATCATTGGCCACTACATCAAGCGCAACATGGCGGCCTTCCTGCGCCCCGGCTCGGGAGTGGAGGAGACAGCGAACGCGGCGAAAACTTACACGCCGGGCGGCGTCGCTCCGAATGAGTACGACGTGCGCCGCAATCCCGACCTCGCGCGCACTTACCGCATGATTGCCGGAGGTGGGCGCGACGCTTTCTACGGCGGCCCGATTGCCCAAACCATCGACGCCTACTTCAAACGCATCGGCGGGTGGCTCTCGGCGGAGGATCTGCGCGAGCACCACGCCGAGTGGGTTGAGCCGCTGGTGACGAACTATCGCGGCGTGGATGTGTATGGCATGCCCGCCAACACACAGGGCCTGGCGACCTTGCAAATGCTCAACATGATCGAGCAGTTCGGTATGCGCGGCTTCGGGTTTCAGTCGGCGCAATCTCTGCACGTGCAGATCGAGGCCAAGCGTCTGGCCTACGAAGATCGCGCCCGGTACTACGCCGATCCGCACTTTGCGAAGATTCCCATCGACTGGCTGAACTCAAAGGAGTATGCGAAGGAACGGGCGAAGCTGATCCGGCTGGATGGGATCAACGAGCACGTGACGCCGGGGCAGGCTCCGAGCCACGGGGACACGACTTACTTCACGACGGCCGACAAAGACGGGATGATGGTGTCGATGATTCAATCGAACTTCCGCGGGATGGGGTCGGGCCTGGTCGCCGATGGGCTTGGCTTCATGTTTCAAGATCGCGGTGAATTGTTTTCGCTTGAGGACGGTCATCCCAACATCTACGCGCCGGGCAAACGTCCGTTCCAGACCATCATTCCCGGCTTTGCGTCGAAGGACGGCGTGCCTTGGCTCTCGTTTGGCGTGATGGGCGGCGACATGCAACCGCAGGGCCAGACGCAGATCATTCTGAACCGCGTGGACTACGGCCTGGATGTGCAGGGCGCAGGCGACAGCCCCCGCTGGCACCACGAGGGTTCGTCGCAGACGATGGGCGAGGACCGTCCCGGCATGGGACCGCGTGGATTGCTGCGACTCGAAGCGGGCGTTCCTGCTGCGACGCGCAAGGCGCTTATCGACCTGGGCTGGACGATGGGCGACAGCGACGGCGGATTCGGGCGCTATGAGTGCATCGAACTCCGCAAGCAGGGAGCGGAGCGCGTCTACGCGGCGGGCAGCGAGATGCGCGCCGATGCGGTTGCGCTTGCGTATTGAGCGGGAGGCCGCAGACAGAGCAGATGAGGAAAGTGCGGCAGGAACATACAATGCAGGAATGGCAAATACATCCCTCAGAGGCTAAAGCCCTTGACTTTATTCGCTGCTTTCGGCACGACTGAAGTCGTGCCCTGACACTTCGTGCTCCTCCGAGGCAGCTTTTCCGCAGCCTGTAGAGCCCTTGATTTTATTCATTGCTTTCGGCACGACTGAAGTCGTGCCCTGATACGAACACGTTCCATCATTGACTGTTCCGCTCTAATCCTCCACGAAAGCTTTAAGGCGCGCGAGGGCTCGATCCCACTGGCGAGAGACGAGATTGAGGTAGTTCTGCATCTCTGCGATCGCGCGCGGGTTGAGCGAGAAGTGGCTTTCGCGGCCTGCGCGCACGCTGTGTACGATGCCGGCCCGCTGCAATACGCGCAGGTGCTTGGTGATGGCCTGGCGCGTGATCCGCGAGCTTGCCGTGAGCTGCACGATGGAGGACGGCTGCCCGGAGCAAAGCTGGGCGACAAGCGCGAGCCGCGTTTTGTCGCCCAGTGCCGCGAAGAGTACCGAGTGTGGCGACCGCTTGACGCGCGGGCGGCTAGGGCTTTTGCGTGACATGGTTCGCAATGTTCTTCATCTGCTCGGTCCAGCCGCCGTCGTTCATCCGCAAGGCCTCGGCGCGGCGGTGAGCGGGAATGTTTTCGAAGCCGGATTCGGTGACGGTCAGCAGCGTGCCGGTCGCGGTCTTCTCCAGCCGGAACTCGACCAGGGTGGGTGTTTCCTTCGAGTAGTCGACGTTGGGGTCAACTGCATAGGGGTGCCAAGTGAACGAGAACAGCCGTTCAGGCTCCATCTTCTGGATGACAGCCTCCCACTTCACGTGCTCGTAGCCGGGGTGGGTGATGTGCCCGCGCGAGGTTTGGCCGGGCACAAACGGGCCATCCAGCGCGACACGAAACCACTCGCCAAACTCGCGGTGGTCGGTGAGCGCGTGCCATACACGGGCGACGGGCGCGTTCAGTTCGATGCGTTTTTCAATTTTGTCCTGCATGTTATGCAACCTCATGGTTGCATATTACGGCAGAGGAGAAGAAAAGGCAACCGTTTGGTTGCATGTAGATGGTGTGTGCCGGTTTCCCAGGTCCCCAAATGCGAGGGACCTGGGACACCCAGCGTCCGTGCTGAATTGAAAAGGTGAGTTGAGGTTCGTGCTATCCCACCCTAAACGCAAGAAACGCGTTTAGGATGGGGCACCCGGCTGAGTTGAAAAGGTGAGTTGAGGTTCGTGCTATCCCACCCTAAACGCAAAAAACGCGTTTAGGATGGGGCACCCGGCAACCGTTTGGTTGCATGTAGATGGTGTGTGCCGGTTTCCCAGGTCCCCAAATGCGAGGGACCTGGGGCACCCAGCGTCCGTGCTGAGTTGAAAAGGCGAGTTGAGGTTCGTACTATCCCACCCTAAACGCACAAAACGCGTTTAGGATGGGGCACCCGGCGTTCAGGATGGGGCACCCAGCCAGCCGCCGGGGAAACGGCCCGTTGATGCCTACATCGAGCCTTAATAAAACAGGTACTTGCGCCAGCGGTCGTCACTGCGGCCCAGCATGCGCATGATCTGGCGGCTGGTGTGCAGCGAGAAGGGACGCGGCTCGCGCAGCAGGATCATGTCGTCAATCTCGCTCAACAGGCGGTTGCCTTTGTGGCGGTTGCAGTCGTGGCAGCAGGCCACAAGATTCTCCCATGTGGAACTGCCGCCGCGCGAGCGCGGCACTACGTGGTCCAGCGTCAGCTCGCTGGACGGATAAGCCTCGCCGCAGTACTGGCAGGTGTTGCGGTCGCGCAGCAGGATATTCTTGCGCGACAGAGCGCGAGTCTGGTGGGGGATGCGGCGGTATTCGAGCAGCCGGATGACTGAAGGCATGGCGATGATGGTGCGCTGCGCGTGCAGCGAGAGACCGTGCTCCTCCTCAGTGCGCGCAATGCCCTTGAGCACGAGCACCAGCGCGCGCCGCGCGCCGCAGATATTGATGGGCTCGTAGGAGGCATTCAGCACCAAAACCGGCATCTGCAGAATGTGCGCGTGAGCGTGCTGCACGGCGCCGTGGTCTGAGGACAGCACTACCGCCTTGGCAATCGCCTTCTGCTTGCGTGCGTGAATCATGGCTTTTCCCAACGACATCTCTTTTCCCCCGGTCAAAAAGATGGTTGTTCCCGCAAGGATGATGAATCCGGATTCAAGCCATCCTCGTCGATGGCGGCGCCAGTGAGCGACTCGTTTTCCTTCGCTGCGGCGAAGTCGAAGCGGGGCCCAAATCCCTCAGCGCGCTGCGCGCGCGCCAGTGTGGCCACCCAGACTGAAGCTGCTCCGGCCCTGAGCAACGTCTGCGCCGCGGCGCGCGCGGTGGCCCCCGTGGTGAGAATGTCATCGATGACCAAGACGTGCCGCGCCTTCACCCACGACGGATCGGAAACCGAAAATGCGCCACGCACGTTGATCCGCCGCTGGCGCGGGGTGAGGCCTGCCTGGCTCTCGGTGGCGCGAAGTCGCATGAGCGTGCTCGGGGCCAGGGTAAGCCGCCATTGCGGATGGCTTTTGCGCAGGAATTGAAGCGCCTGGGCGGCAAGGGAACGCGACTGATTGAATCCGCGCCGCGCGTACTTCGAGCGGTGCAGCGGCACCGGAACCACCAGCATCTCGGCCGGGGCCTCGCCAGCCAACTGGGCAATCGCCTCCGCCAGCATCCGGCCCAGCCCGCGCGCGGCGGGGTGCATGCGGTCATACTTTAGCGCGAGAATGGCCTCCCTCATGCGGCCTTGGTAAATGCCGTGAGAAACGGCCTTTACGAATGGCGGCGGCGCCAGGCGGCACACCCGGCACAAAGTCGAAAACGCGGGCCCTGCCGGGGCATGCAGCAGCGCGTCGCCGCAGCGGACGCAGACAGGACCACCGTGGACGGAAAATTCCGACCAGCAAACAGAGCAAATTGGAACTGAGGAGAGCTGCGGCAAGGGGGAACCGCAAAGAGCACAGGAGGAGGGGAGCAGAGCGCAACTCAAACTATCGATTGGACTTCGGAGCACGCGAACTACGGCGCGCCACCGTGTTGTCTGCGCTAGCGGAACATCTGCGATGCGGATGCCTGAGTTCTTGTGGAAGACGCACCTCGCCCGGCGGCAGCGCAATGGAATGCCACCCTGTGCGCCAAGTATACCGCATTGCCAAGTTAGACTTCCACGACGGCTTTGCCCGGCCGCAGTCCACTTCGCGGTGCGGGCACAAGGAACCGCTGAGAGGATGGCTCCGGTTTGAAGGGCTCTAAAAGACGCCGGCGATGTAGGCTTCTGCCGGGCGCAGATTCTCGGATTTCGACCCGCACTCGGCCAGCACCACCGGCGACAGCGTGATGACCGGGCAGAGTGCGTGAGCCAGGGTCTTGTAGACCACGCCGTGGCGGGTGACGGCGGCAAAAGCCGAAGCGCCCTGCGCGCCGAGCACGATGAGGTCCGCCTGTTGCGCACGGCTCTGGTAGAGCAACTCTTCGGTGGGGTCGCCGGGCACCACGATGGTCTGGATGGCAATTTGACCTTGCAGTTCTCGGGGAACCAGCGCGAGCATGCCTGCTTCCATCTCGTCGAGTGAACGGCCAGCCAGGAGGTCCGCGCGGTCCTGAGGCCGGATGACATGCTGCAGAATCAGGCGCGCCCCGTGTTGCGCGGCCAGTTCCGCGGCAAATGCAGCCACGATGGTGCTGGCCTCGTGCAGGCTCACGGCACAGAGAATGGTGCGCGTGGCAAAGTTGCGATAGCTGCCGTCCAGCACCTCGGGGCCAATGACGTAGACCGGCGAGGTGGCGGTGCGCAACACCGCCTCGGCCACCGAGCCCACCAGCAGCTTGCCAATAGGGCCGGGAGAGTGAGTGCCCATCACGATCCGGTCGATCTCGCGCTCGTGCGTGTAGGCCAGAATCTCGTCGGCTGGCAGCCCCGGCCGCACTACGACTTCGCAGCTGAGGCCAGCTTCGCGAACGCGCACCGCCAGCGGCTCCAGGTGCTGCTTTTCTGTCCGCGCCGCGGCGGCATAGTCGTAATAGCGAATGCCCGAGGTTTCAGACGCAGCCACCACGAGCGTGTCATAAGCGTGAAAGAGGATCAGATCGGAACCGAATTCCCGGGTTTGCGCAAGCGCGAACAAGAATGCTTTTTCGTTCGCCGGTATCTCGGAGGCGAAGAGGATGGTGGAGGGATTGCTCCAACCTGGCTTCAAAACGGATGCCATGGGAACCTCCTTCGAGGGCGTTCAAATGGTTCCAGATTCAGCGCTGCTTTTGCATTGGTTTGCCGCACATAAAAAGGTGATCCTACTCACCTTAGCTCGATTCGCCAACTCCGTTTGCTGATCGCGGCCTTCCTGCACAGTCAATATAAGCGCGGGACCCAGCAAATGGCCCTGTGTGTGAAAGAATTGTCGTCCGGTTTCCCAATTTTGTCCAGAGTGAATGCTTAAGGATCCCAAAAAGGGCCCTTTGTGCAACTCGGGGTTCGTTTCCCGCGCTCATAAATACTTCTCTTCGAGTGCAGCAAAAAACGCCTTGGAGAGCCGCTGGAAGCCGGCTTCACCGACCTTCATCACATCGCGCAACTTGAGGTTTAGAACGGACTTCTCCGGCGGGAGGTTGAGCGATCTTCCGCCAGACATCGGCCAATCTGGACGTCTCAACCTGCAGCTTTCCGCCGTTCAGCAGGATCGAATTGCACCTCAGGGTCTACCGTTTCTTCGCCGGCGGGCCATTCTGAGCCACCGCGGCCTTCACGAGCGCCTTGAACGCGCCCGCGTCGACCTTCTCCCCTTCGTGGATGTCGATCGCCCGTCGCGTATTGCCTTTCAGGCTGGAATTGAAGAGGCGCGATGGGTCCGGGATCCTGGCCCCCTGGGCGAACGTTACCTTCACGACGCTCTTGTACGTCTCGCCGGCGCAGATCATTCCGTTGTGATACCAAACCGGAACGCCTCTCCACTTCCATTCCTCGACCACCTCAGGGACAGCCTGCTTGATGAGAGCGCGGATATGGGAGAGCGTCTTGCCCCTCCAGTCGTCCAGTTCCTTGATCCTCGCGTCGATCAACCAAGAAGGGGATTCGCCGTTCGCTTGGTCTTTGCTACTCATGTTTTTTCTTTCCTTTCACAGAGGGTATCTTTGGTCAATGTTCTCTGCTCTGGTGTTTATGCCGGCCGGCCGTTCTTCGCTGAAAAGAGGATGCCGATGGTACGGCTTTGGGGCCGCAGCGCCCACGATGCCACAGTAAAACCCGTGATGATGAGAGGGGCGAGGACGTGGAAGGCGTATGCGCCGTAACCGCCTACCGCAGCGCAGGATGCGGCCGCGCCTGTGAGGTCAAAGAAGATGCCGGCATACGCCCACTCTTTGAGCCGCGGAAAACCCGGCACGAGGATGGCAATGGCTCCAAGCACCTTCCAAAATCCCAGGATGGCGAAGAAGTACATTGGGTAGCCAAGGACGGGCACGACGCCATGGGGGTTGGCCAGATATTGAACAATCTGTCCCACACCGCCGCTTCCGATCGGCAACGCCACGAGGATCGTCATCGTCCAATAGACAATGGATTTTGTTGTCATGGTCAGTCCAACCCTCCAACGACATTCTCCAGTTTGCCGATGAAGCTCGTCCATCCGTACTTTGCACCCTTGTAGCTGGCGCTTTCTTCCGACGGGAAGCCGGAATGCTCCATGCGCAGATGCGTGCCGCCCGCAGTCGGCGTCAACGTCCAGGTGACAACGCTCTCCATCCCCATAGTGGCCCAGCTATAAGAGAGCCGTGACGTTGGTTCGACCGCCAGGACCTCGGAGTCGATGAGCCCGTTCCAATTCGGCACGGGGGTGGATCGGAACTGGAACCGGTGGCCCACGACGGGCCGGAAATCGTTCTTCATCAGCCACTCGTCGATCAATTGACCTTCCGTGAGGGCTCGCCACACCTTCTCTTGCGGATGAGGCAGTTCGCGCTCGATGGTGAGAGTGCGGGTAATTGCGGCGGTATCAGTCATTTGTCCATCCTTTGCAGCAGGTTTTCGAGTTGATCGAATCGGTCGCGCCAGAAGGCGCCATAGAGGCTCATCCAGTCGATCAGGGGCGCCAGGGCTTGCGGTTGTGCGCTGTAGTGCGTCTCGCGTCCCGCGTGCCGGCAGCGCACCAGTCTGGCGCGCTTTAGAACACCCAAGTGCTTGGAAATGGCCGGTTGCGACACGTCAGAGCGGCCCGTCAAGACGTGAACCGTCTGTTCCCCGTCACGGGCCAGGCGCTCGAAGATCGCCCGACGGGTTGGGTCGGCGAGGGCTCTAAAAACGTCGTTCGCCACGGCTTCCATAGTTGAAAACCATAACCAAACAGTTATGATTTGTCAAGTTCTGGCGCGGGCGCACGTCTCTCAAATGGTCCATAAAGTGATCCCAATCACAGCCTGACCCACCCGGACAGTGTTCTTCTGGACCGGAATCGTGGCCCTTGGGAGCGGTTTTTCCTGCTCGTGGCGCGGACGGAAAGCGAGTACGCCGCCACAGGTTTTTCAGCAGGAGGCGGCTTCATCCCCAGGCGCCAGGTCCGTTGGCGCGCACGGCCGCCGCGATTCGAGCAGTTTTTGCCGGCGCACTCGCGCCGGGGAGGCCCGATGTCGACGCAACCGATGCATAACATTCCCGCCCGAGGCGGGATCAACTACGACGAGTCGCCTTTTCTCGCCATTTGGGAGATTACGCAGTCCTGCGACCTGGCCTGCAAGCACTGCCGCGCGGCTGCTCAGCCCATCCCGCATCCTGACGAGCTGAGCCATGAAGAAGGCAAGGCGCTGATCGACCAGATCGCCGCGATGCATATTCCCATCTTCGTTTTTACCGGCGGCGATCCGTTGAAGCGCAAAGACCTTTTCGAGTTGATCCGCTATGCCGCGAGCAAGGATGTACACGTCGCGGTGACTCCGAGCGCCACGCCGTTGCTGACGCGCGAAGCGATTTTCAAGATGAAGGAGGCCGGCATAGTCCGGCTCGGCATTTCGCTGGACGGCTCAACGCCCGAGATTCATGACGCCTTCCGCGGTTTGCCCGGAGCGTGGGCGCGGACGATTCAGGCGATCGAATGGGCCAACGAGGCCGGCATTCCCATCCAGGTGCATACCACCGTCAGCCGCCACAACGTGCACGACCTGGACAATCTCTGCAACTTGTTTGAGAAGCTTGCCATCGTAATGTGGAATGTCTTTTTCCTGGTTCCCGTGGGCCGCGGCCAGCTCGGCGACCTGCTGAGCGGCGAAGAATTCGAGCAAGTCTTCGGCAAGATCTACGAACTCTCGCGCCGGGCGAACTTTCAGATCAAGACTACTGAGGCGATGCACTACCGCCGCTACCTGCTGCAGCACAATCTGGAAGAGAAGCGCATGGGACACGGAGCGGGACTTGGGGCGGGACAAGGATCGGGCGGGGCACATGGGGCCGCGTATGAGCCGGGCGCGCCCACGGCCGACGCTGAAACGCGCAACAGGAGCTGGGCCACACGGCGCGTGAACGACGGCAAAGGGTTCGTCTTCATCTCGCACATGGGCAATGTTTATCCGAGCGGCTTTCTACCCATACACGCCGGAAACATCCGCGAGACGGCGCTGGCTGAGATTTACCGCACTGCCCCCATCTTCAAGGCCCTGCGCGACACAGGCCGGCTGGAAGGCAAGTGCGGCGCCTGCGAGTTCAAGGAGATCTGCGGCGGCTCCCGCGCCCGCGCTTACGCCGTCACAGGCGATCCGCTGGCCCAGGAACCGTGCTGCATCTACCAGCCGAAGAACTGGGATCCGGAGCTGGACAGCCAAGCCGAAGCCTATGGCGATGCGGCGACGGCGGGGACGCTGCAGACGCTGTAGACGGAGCTGAAACTGCGGGCGCTGCGGCTTCGAATAGAAGTCCAGAACCATGGGTGAGCCAAGTGACTCATGAGAATTCTGCGTTACACCGCAAATCCTTCTGGCGCGAACTGAATGCCACTCGGTTCATCGTCGCGACGCTCGGCGTTCTCTTTGCCATTGCCGGCATCGATCATGGCTTCTTCGAGACCCTGCAGGGGTATACGCCAACCCACGGCCTCATCGTTCAAGCCATCGGAGAGCAAAACCGGATGTGGGCCTATGGCACCGAAGACGCCCTCACTCTAATCCCCAATTTCCTATTGTCCGGAATCGCCTCGATTGGAATCAGCCTCTTGGTCGCCGTCTGGTCGGTGGGTTTTGTCCAGAAAAAACACGGCAGCACCATCTTTCTTCTGCTTTTCATCCTGCTGTTCCTTGTGGGCGGAGGAGTGGCGCAAATCGTTTACTTTACCCTGGCCTGGGCGGTCTCGACGCGGATTAACAAGCCGCTGGTCTGGCTGCGGACATTTCTGCCGGAGCGGCTCCGCGGGGTGCTCGGAATGCCATGGTTATGGCTCCTGGGCGGTTTCATGCTGCCGAGCCTGATGGCTCTTGAAATTGCCATCTTCGGGTACGTGCCCGGCGTGAGCGACCCGAAACAGGTGCTCTATACCTGCTGGTCTCTGCTTGGCGTTGGGTTGGTGTTCTTGCTGCTGTCGATTGCTTCCGGGTTCATTCACGATGCGGATCGCGGACTGGGGTGTGCAGGCTGACGGCGATCCGCTCGCCCAGCGCCCTGCTGCCTCTATCAGCCGAAGAACCGGAACCCGGAACTGCAGCGCGATCCGCATCTACGCAAATTGCGTAATTATTTACGCCGTTTGCGTAAATACTCCGGCTTAGCCAGTGCTCAGTGCCCGCCGGCGTTCGCGTCTGCTTTGCCTTTGAAGCGGCTGTAGACGAAGACCACGTAGCCCACGGCGAGGGCCATGCCGCAAAGCCACCAAGCCAATCCCACGGCCAGCGTGTGCGGGCCGGAGATCGCGCGGTCGAGCGTGATGTCGTTGGCCGAGCCGGTCGTGGCGGGCAGTAGAGTGGGGTAAACGCCCCAGCAGGCCCCGGCCAGCATGAAGAACAAGTAGAGGCATGAGGCCAGGAAGGCTTTCAGTGGCTGACCTTTGCGATTCCAGAGCCAGATCGCTGCCAGCGAGACGACCACGCCCACCGGCACAACAAACGTGACCCGGTAGCGGAAGTAGTTGTCGAGGCTGGCGGGGCGCACGGCGATGGTGGCGATAAGGCTCACCACGGTGAGGGCCATAAGGATCAGCCACATCGGCGTGACTACATTGCGCGCGCGCTGTTCGAGTTCGCCCGAGGTTTTGAGCGTGAGCCACAACGCGCCGTGCAACGTAAGAGCGGCGAGCGCCACAAGGCCGCCGATCACCGTGTACCAATCCAGAATGCCGGGAAGCATGCCGGGCTGCCAGTTGGTCCACAACGGCAGGAAGAAGTAGCCGTCGGACTGCAAGGGAACACCGCGCAGCACGTTGGCAAGCGCCGCTCCGTAGAAAACCGCCAGTAGCGCGCTGGCCAGGCCGAAGACCCCGTCGAGCAGCGTCTGCCACACGCCCATGTCGAGATGGTTGCGCAGTTCCAGGCTCACACCGCGCAGGATCAGCAGCCACAGTACGATCATCAGCGGCAGATAGAATCCGCTGAAGGCCGAGGCGTAAAGCAGCGGAAAGGCAAAGTAGAGCGTGCCGCCGCCGGCCAGCAGCCAGACTTCATTGCCGTCCCACACCGGGCCGATCGAGGCGAGCATTGTTTTGCGTTCGCCCTCGTTGCGCGGCAGAAACAGGTGCAGCACGCCGACGCCAAGGTCGAAGCCGTCGAGGACAACGTAGCCGACGATCATTACGGCAACCAGCCAGAACCAGAGAAAACCCATCATGACGGAGGCCTCAGTTTTCAGTTCGCAGTTCGTAGTTCACAGTTTTCAGTTCGCGCATGACGATAGCAATTGCTCAATCTGCAGCAGCGGTTTCGGCGGCCGGTTTCATTGGCTCCGGTCCGTGATCGATTTCGCGATAGATGAGCACCGTAAACAATAGGCCCAGCAGCGTGTACAACCCCATGAAGCCGAGCAGGGTGAAGAGACCGTTGCTGGCCGAGACCGTGCTTGAGAAGCCCTCGCTGGTTCGCATCAGCCCGTAGATCAGCCATGGCTGGCGGCCCAGCTCCGCGGTCATCCAACCGGCAGTGTTAGCGATATAGGGCAGCGGAAAGCTCAGCAGCAGCGCCCACAGCGCCCAACGCGCGCTCGAAAGCCGCCCGCGCCAGAGCAGGAATACGGCTACGATCATGAGCAGCACAAACCAAGTGCCCAGCCCGGCCATGATGTGGTACGCGTAGTAGAGCAGCGGCAGCGCCGTGGGCCACTGGTCGTGCGGAATCTGATCGAGCCCCTTCACCTCCGCCCTGGTGGTCCCGTAGATCAGGAAGCTCAGCACGTCATTCACCACGATCGGATTGTCGATCTGGCCGGTCTCCTCGTTGGGCTGGCCGATCAGCACAATGGGCGCTCCGGTTTCGGTCCTGAAAAGACCTTCCATGGCCGCGATGGCCGCCGGCTGGTTGCGCGCCACATATTTACCGGCCAGGTCGCCGGTGGGAAAGACGATCAGGATCGATGAGATGACGCCCGCGATCACTCCCACCTTGAGAAAGATGCGCCCGTACTCCTCGTGCCGACCCTCCAGCAAATAGAACGCGCCCACGGCGGCCATCACAAACGATCCTGTCACTACCGCGCCGGTCATATTGTGCGCGTACTGCAGCAGTCCCCACGGATTCAGTAGCAGTTGCCAAAAACTGAGCACTTCAAAGCGGCCGTCGGGCAGGCGATCGTAGGCCACAGGATGCTGCATCCACGCGTCGGTCACGATGATGAAGAAGCCCGAGATCCACGAGCCCAGCCACACCATTACCGCCGAGAACCAGTGCATGCGCCGCGAGATGCGCTTTTCACCGTAGAGAAACAGGCCCAGAAACGCCGACTCGAGAAAGAAACTGAAGACGCCCTCCATGGCCAGTGGCTGGCCGATGACGCCGCCGGAAAGCCGCGAGAACCGCGCCCAGTTGGTGCCGAACTGGAACTCCATGGGAATGCCGGTTACGACGCCGAAGACGAAGTTGATGGCGAAGATGCGGCCCCAGAACCGTGCCGCGCGATCCCAGGTTTCGTCTCCGGTCCGCAGAGCCACGGTCTTCAGCACTACGATCAGCAGGGCCAACCCCATGGTGAGCTGCGGAAACAGATAATGAAAGGTGACGGTGAAGGCAAAGTGCAGCCGGTGGATCAACTCGGCGCTCATGCAAGGCCTCCTGCTAGAAAGCTTGCCCGGCGGGCGAGCAAGGCACGGGGAAATCAGCGTCGACGGTCAGGGGGGGCCCAGCCGCAAACGTTCGGATCGACAGGACAGCGGCTTGGAGCTCAACCCGCGATTCTAGAACGGTTCCACAATTCACGTACCCTTTCCGGCGTCTTGCAGGGTGGCTTTTTCTTGATGAAAAAGCCACTCGGCGGTTGCGGACCCGGGTAAAGCAATTGTGGAACCGCTGTAGCTCTTCCGGTGACTTCAATCACTTGCCGCATCCGGCCCGCGCCTTGATTCTATTCTTACAGTGGGCGTTTTCGGCCAAGCCGCTCGTTTCCGCCTCGCGCAGACGCGCATGCCGCAATTTGCTGTAAAGATGGAGTGAGGACAACGAATGCGGATTGCGATCATCGGCGGCGGCATTGCGGGATTGGCGGCGGCCTATGAGCTGGAAAAGGCGCGCGCACGGGACGCATCCGTCGATTACACGCTTTTTGAGGCGCGGCCGCGACTGGGCGGCTCGCTGGCCTCGGAGATTGTGGAGGGCGCCGTGCTCGAGCGCGGGCCTGATTCCTTTCTCACGGAAAAACCTGCCGCGGCCGAGCTCTGCCGCGAGCTGGGCCTTGGCGCCGATTTGCTGCCTTCGAACGACGAAGCGCGCAAAACCTACATAGTCGTCCGCAACCGCCTGGTGGCGATGCCCGATGGGCTCATGTTCCTGGTGCCCACCAAGCTGGTTCCCACGGCGTTGACGCGTTTGTTCGGGTTGCGCACCAAGGTACGGATGGCACTCGAGCTGCTGCACCCTCCGCGGCCGAAAGGCGGCGACGAGTCTGTAGCGGCTCTCGTCAAGCGCCACTTCGGCCAGGAGGCCGTCGACCGGCTCGCCGATCCACTGTTGAGCGGCATCTATGGCGGCGACTCTGCGCAGCTCAGTGCGCAAACCGTCCTGCCGCGGCTGGTGGAAATGGAGACGAAGTACGGCTCGCTCACGCGAGGCATGCTGGCCGCGCACCGCAAGATGCGTGCGATGGCGAAGGGCAAGCCGGCCGCGCAACGCCCCAGCAGCAACGGCGCCGCCGGACCGGCGATCTTCACCGCACTGCGCGGCGGCATGCAGCAGTTGGTCGACGCACTCGCCGCTCGTCTCGATCCCACCTGCCTGCGCACTTCGACACCGGTGAACGCGATGCGGAAGTCGACGGACGGTTGGAGCGTTGAGGCCGGCGGTGCGAAACAAGAATATGACGCGCTGATTATGGCCGCACCCGCGTGGACCGCAGGAGCATTGCTTGGTTCCATCGACCCCGTGCTCGGCGGTGAGCTCAGCGCCATCCCCTACTCCTCCTCGATCACTGTCAACCTGATCTACGACGAGGCCAAGATTGGGCGGCTGCCCGAGGGCTTCGGCTTTCTGGTTCCGGCGGTCGAGGGCCGCACCATGCTGGCCTGCACGTTTGTGCATCGCAAATTCCTGGGCCGCACGCCGCCGGGCAAGGCTGTCTTTCGCGCGTTTCTGGGCGGCATGAAGCACGAGGAGTTGTTGGCTGAAAGTGACGATACCCTCATCGCGACCGTTCGACGTGAGATGAGCGAGATTCTGGGGGCGAGAATAATCGGCCCCGCCGTCGCACCTGAGCACGCGCAGGTTTCGCGCTGGCGCCGAGCCATGGCGCAGTACGCCGTGGGCCACCGCGCGCGCATGGAGCGCATCGGATCGAGTATTGCCGCGCTGCCGGGGCTGCGGCTGGTGGGGAATGCGTACGACGGCATCGGCGTACCTGACTGCATTCGGCTGGGACGGCAGGCGGCGCGGGAACTGATGGCGGCTGGCGCAAGGGCGCCTGCTGCGACGCTCTGATTTGATTTTCGCTGCGCCGCGCGACTGGATAAGCCACCCGTATACTCGACTGAGAGCATGACGACTCGCGCTGACACATTTCTCTCGACGATTTTGGCCTCGACGCGCGCCACGCTGGCCGCGGCCAAGGCAGATGTGCCAGTAGCCGAATTGGAGCGCCGCGCCGCCGAGCATCGCCCGCGCGGATGGGCTGCCGCGCTTCGCCGCCAAGCCGCAACCGGCCCCGCCATCATCGCCGAGATCAAGAAGGCCTCGCCGTCGAAGGGAGTGATTCGCGCTGCATTCGATCCGGCGTGGCTGGCGCGGCGGTATCGCGCAGGCGGAGCTGCGGCGCTTTCGGTGCTCACTGACGAGCCCTACTTTCAGGGGAGCCTGCGCAACCTGGAGCTTGCCTCGGCTGCCGCGCCGCTGCCCTGCCTGCGCAAGGACTTCATCGTCGACGAGTACCAGATTGTTGAAGCGCGCGCGCATCGCGCTGACGCTATTCTGCTGATCGCGGCCGCGCTCAGCGATTCTGAGTTGAAGCTGTTGGCCCAGACCGCGCACTCGCTCTCGCTCGATGTGCTGGTCGAGGTGCACACGGCAGAGGAGCTGGACTGCGTACTCGATGCCCTGGGCGAATCCGGCGCTCTCGCCATCGGCGTGAACAACCGCGATCTGACAACGTTCGAAGTGGCGCAGGAAACTTCGCTCGCGCTGGTCGATCGCATTCCGGCAAGCGTGGTGCGCGTTACGGAGAGCGGCATCTCGACGCGTGAAGACATTGCGTGCCTGCGCAAAGCGGGGTTTGACGCATTCCTCATCGGCGAGAGCCTGATGCGCCAACCCGATCCCGGCGTGGCGTTGGCGGAGTTGCTGAGGGGCGCCGCTGGCAAGACATGAGCCTGTGGATCAAAATCTGCGCCAACACCTCGCTCGAAGACGCGAAGCTGGCGGCCGAGGCCGGGGCCGACGCGGTGGGCTTCGTCTTTGCGCCAAGCCCGCGGCGTGTGACGGTTGCGCAAGTGGCAGCGATTGTGCCGCGGCTGCCGGCAGAGATCGAGAAGATCGGAGTGTTTGTCGGCGCGTCACTTGAGGAGATCGCTTCTGCCATTGAAGCCAGCGGTCTGACCGGCGTGCAACTGCATTTTGAGGCGCCGCCCTCGCTGCCAGCGCAATTGCGCGAGAGATTCGGGCCGGTGCTGCGCATTCTGGGCGTAGTGCACTTCGACGCGGCGGCCCGGGAGCGCGTGGCGGCGATTGCATGCGATGCAAATATCGATGCGTTGCTGGTGGACTCGAGCACAACTGAGGCGGTGGGCGGCACGGGGACCAGCTACGACTGGGGCATCGCCAGCAAAACCCTCTTTCAAAACACGGAAGGGCGGAGGCCCCTCATCGCTGCCGGCGGGCTGACGCCTGACAATGTGGCCGAGGCCATTGCGACGCTGCGCCCATGGGGCGTGGATGTGGTGAGCGGCGTGGAAGCGGCGCCGGGGCGGAAGGATGCGGCCAAGGTGCAGGCCTTCATCGCAAATGCGCGTGCGGCGCAGACGTGACCTTTCGGACATGGTGTGCGACATCAGCCGGAAGAAGCGGTGATTCCCGGTTAAGCGTCGAGGTCGATCACGAGCTTTCCCCGCGCGCGCCACGTCCCCTGATAGCGCATTGCTTCCGGGACTTCGACGAGCGCGTACCTCTTGTCGATCACGGGTTTCAGCTTCCCGCTGGCCAACAGCTCGCCAACGAAGGTCAGATCTTCACGGTTGACCTTAGCCATGAAGACGACGAATTTCCGGCTCGAAAGCCGTGAACGAACAAGGGCGGCGATGAGACCAGCGAACATTGCGAAAAGAGACTTTTTCCCGGCGAGCACTCCTGCACCGACGTGAATGCCCTGCGGAGTGAGGGCGCGGTTGCAAACCGAGAACGGATGGTTACCGGCTAGATCGAAGATCAGATCGTAGCGCGCCGCGCCTTTTGAAAAGTCTTCCCGGGCATAATCGATGACGCGATCCGCTCCAAGCGACCGAACCATCTCCGCGTTCCCCGCGCTGCACACGCCGGTGACGTGGGCGCCGAAGATTTTGGCAAACTGAACAGCAAATGTGCCTACGCCGCCCGATGCGCCGTTGATGAGGACATTCTGGCCGGGTCGAATCTTTCCGCGATTGCGAAGACCCTGCAAAGCGGTGAGTGCCGCAATGGGCGAGGCAGCCGCATCCTCGAACGCGACATTTGCCGGTTTGGACGCCAATGAAGACTCCGGCGCAATCGCGTACTCCGCAAATGCGCCACGGCAGGCGCCGAACACCGCATCGCCGGCCTTGAACTGAGTGACGCCGGGGCCGACGGCTTCAACGACGCCGGCAACATCGACTCCTGGCCGCTTGAGCTTGCCCCGGCCAAACAGCAGACGGGCAAGGGCAGGCCCGCCCTTCATCAAGTGGTAGTCAAGCGGATTGACCGCAGCGGCGCGGACCTTGATCAGGACTTGCTGATCGTTCGGAGTTGGTCTTCCGATTTCCTCGCAGGTCAGGACGTCTGGAGGACCATTCTTGCGATACACGATTGCCTTCATGCGACGGCCCCATTTCTCGATGCTGCTACTAGATTCGTCCGCGCAGGGATAAGCAAGTACACCGGTCACACGCGCAGGTGATGACTTCGAGAGGCAGGCTTGTGCCTCGCAAGAATCGCGCAGGAACCATCTCGTTGCCGCTCTTGTACACTGGAAGGTTCCCTTTCTTCGCAGGCAACTGAGCAGGAGTTCGCCATGGCGTCGATCATTCTTCCGGCAAATCCGAGCGAGCCGCGACCGGGACGCTTCGGCGTCTACGGCGGGCGGTATGTGCCGGAGACCTTGGTGGCGGCGCTGGATGAGCTGGAGCACGCGTACGAAGAGGCCAAGGCCGACGCCGCCTTTCAGGCCGAGTTGGCTGATCTGCTCAAGGACTATGCCGGACGGCCTACGCCGCTCTACTTCGCCAAGCACCTGACCGAATCGCTGGGCGGGGCCAAAATTTACCTCAAGCGCGAAGACCTGCTGCACACGGGCGCGCACAAGATCAACAACGCGCTGGGCCAGGGACTGCTGGCCAAGCGCATGGGCAAGAAGCGCGTGATCGCGGAGACCGGCGCGGGGCAGCACGGGGTGGCCACGGCGACGGTGTGCGCACTGCTCGGCCTGGAGTGCGTGGTCTACATGGGCGATGTGGATATGGAACGCCAGGAACTGAACGTGCTGCGCATGCGGCTGCTGGGCGCCGAAGTACGCGGCGTCTCGTCGGGATCGAAGACACTGAAAGACGCGATCAGCGAGGCCATGCGCGACTGGGTTACGAACGTCCGGACTACGTATTATTTGCTGGGCAGCGCGCTCGGCGCTCATCCCTATCCGACGATGGTGCGGGACTTTCATCGCGTGATCAGCAAAGAGATGAAGCAGCAGCTCCAGGAAAAGGAGGGCCGGCTGCCCACGGCGGTTATCGCCTGCGTAGGCGGCGGGTCGAACGCCATCGGCGCGTTTTACGAATTCATTCCGGAGCGCCAAGTGCGGCTGATTGGCGTGGAGGCCGGCGGGCGCGGCACCGCACTGGGCGAGCACGCGGCGCGCTTCCGGGGCGGCGCGCCGGGCGTGTTGCAGGGTACGTATTCGTACGTTTTGCAGGACGAGGACGGCCAAATCGCGCTCACGCACTCCGTCTCAGCGGGTCTCGACTACGCTTCGATCGGGCCGGAACACGCGGCGCTGCACGACTCGGGCCGCGCCGAGTACGTTTCGTGCGATGATGCGGCAGCGCTGGATGCGGTGGTGAAGCTGGCGCGGACTGAAGGAATTCTGCCCGCGCTCGAAAGCGCGCACGCCGTGGCTGAGGCCATTCGCATTGCTCCCACGCTGGCCCCAAGTGACATACTGGTGGTGAACCTCTCTGGACGCGGCGACAAGGATATGGGCATCCTGGCCCGCGAGCTGAAGCTCTAGAGAGCGCAACTCACTTCGATGCCGATCCGTTTCGATCACAAGCCGGGGCTTGTCGTCTATCTGACGGCGGGCGATCCGAGTCTCGACGCGACGCGCAAAATCGCAGTTGCGGCCATCGATGCCGGCGCGGATGTGATCGAACTGGGAGTGCCCTTCAGCGATCCACTCGCAGACGGCCCGATCATACAGCGCGCCAGTGAGCGCGCACTGGCCCGCGGCACGCGGCTCAAGGATGTGCTTCGACTGGCGCGCGAGATTCGCGCCGCTCGCCCCGTTTCCGGCCTGGTGATTTTCAGCTATCTCAATCCGATCCTCCGCTACGGCCTGCGCAGATTCGCCGACGATGCCGCGGCGGCCGGCGTGGACGGCGTTCTGGTCACCGACCTGATTGTCGAAGAGGCCGGCGAGTACCTGGCCGAAATGGCACGAGTGGGGCTGGCGCCGATTTTTCTCGCCGCGCCCACCAGCCCCGACGCGCGTCTCGAAGCCATTGCCACGCACTCCAAGGGTTTTGTTTACGCCATCTCGCGCGTGGGTGTCACCGGCACGCAGCAGAGCGTCGCCGCGGATGCCGCCGCGCTGGTCGCCCGCATCCGCCGATGGACGGGGCTGCCGGTGGCCGTGGGGTTCGGCATCAGTAACGCGGAACACGTCGCCCAGGTGGCAGAGTTCGCGGATGCCGCGGTCGTTGGCAGCGCAATTGTCGAGCTGGTGGAGCGCTCGACTCCGGAGGCAGCGCCGGGCGCGGTGGCTCGATTTATTAAGGGTCTGCGCTTGCCACAAGCGGCGCTGGCCCGGTGAAGAAAGCAGCTTTCAGCTTCTAGCTTCTAGCCCTCTAGCTTTTTGGTGGCGGGTTGAGCCGTGTGGGCTCGCATTGGCGAGAACGGGCTAGAAGCTAGAGGCTAGAAGCTAGAGGCTGACTTGTGACCATCGAAGAATTGCGAATCCGAATCGATGCCTTGGATCGGCAGCTCGTCGAGCTGCTGAGCGAGCGGGCACGCGCCGCGCAGACGATCGGCCACCTGAAAGCAGCCACTTCGCTTCCGGTCTATGAGCCGGACCGCGAAAAGATCATCTACGCCAACGTGCGCGCGGCCAATAAGGGCCCGTTGCCCGACATCGAGCTGACGCATATTTACGAGCGCATCATCGACGTGATGCGGGCGTTGCAGAGGAACGAGTTGGCTAGCGAGAGGAACGCCCAGGCCGCCCAATCCGAGGGCGGGCTTTCTGGCCACGCCACGGGTGCACCGCAACCCCAGCGACCCCGGCTCTACGAGCCACCCGTCGCCGGGGACCCCGGGTCGGCGCCCGAGACAGGGAACAAACAATGATTGTCGCCATGCAGGAGAAAGCCACCGAAGAGCAGATCGATGCCGTCATCAGCGCGATGGAAGAAGCCGGCGTGGACGTGCATCGCACCACGGGAGAGTTCCAGACCATTCTGGCGGGCGTTGGCCCCACAGCCAGCCTCGACCTGACGAAGTTTGAAATGCTGCCAGGCGTGCTTCATGTGCACCGCATCAGCGCGCCCTACAAGTTGGCCGGCCGCGCTTTTCGCCCTGAAGGTACCGTGATCGAGTTCGCGAACGGCGCGACCATCGGCGGACAACAAGTCGCGGTCATCGCCGGGCCGTGCGCTATTGAGGACCGCGAGCAGATCTTCGCCATCGCGGCAAGCGTGAAAGCCGCCGGCGGGAGCTTCCTGCGCGGTGGCGCCTACAAGCCGCGCAGTTCGCCGTATTCGTTTCAGGGGCTCGGCATTCCCGGCCTCGAACTGATGCGCGAAGCTGCAACCACCAACGGCCTGGCTGTCGTCAGCGAGGTCATGGAGATTGCGCAGATCGAGCCCATGCTGCCTTACGTGGACTGCTTCCAGGTGGGCGCGCGCAACATGCAAAACTTCAACCTGCTGCGCGAGCTGGGCCGGGTGCCGAAGCCCATCCTGCTCAAGCGCGGCATCGCCGCCACCCTCGAGGAGCTGCTGCTTTCAAGCGAGTACATCCTCTCCGGCGGCAACTACGAAGTGCTACTGTGCGAGCGCGGCATCCGGACCTATGAAACTTCTACGCGCAACACAATGGACATCGCGGCGATTCCGGTGCTCAAGAAGCTCTCGCACCTGCCCGTGGTGGCCGATCCCTCACATGGCACCGGCCGCCGCGACATGGTTCCCGCCATGGCCAAGGCTGCCGTGGCTGCCGGAGCCGACGCGCTGCTCATTGAAATCCACCCCAACGCCGATAAAGCCGTCTCCGACGCCGTGCAGACCCTCTACCTCGACCAGTTTGAAAAGCTGGTGAGCGAGCTGCGCGGAGTTGCGACGGCAGTCGGGCGGACGTTGTGAAGAGACGCGGAGCTAGCAGTGTTAGCGTAGTTAGCGGAGCTGGAACGAAGCGGAGTTAGCGGGGCTAGCGGCGTTAGCGGAGCTAGAGAAGCCATCCAGATTCTTGCCAGGCGAAATGACGCTAACTCCGCTAACACACGCGCAGCGCGGCTAACACCGCTAACTCCGCTCTTGAAAGGCATCCATGATCGAGCGCATCGCCATTCTGGGCACGGGGTTGCTGGGCACGTCAGTTGGGTTGGCGTTGCGCGACTCGGGATTTCGCGGCTCGATTGTGGGCTGGAATCGGAGTCCCGAACAGGGACGACTCGCGCTGAAGTTGGGCGCGGTGGATTCGCTTGCTGCCGATGCGACGGAGGCTGCGCGAGCGAGCCAAGTGACCGTGCTTGCCGTGCCAATCTACGCCACGCTCGATTTCATGGAGAAGCTGGCCGGCGTACTCGGCCCCGAACATATGGTGACCGACGTGGGCAGCACAAAGCGTGTGATCTCAGAAGCTGCGGCGCGCCTCTACAACACGTCCGAGCGCGCGGCGTTTCTTCCCGGCCATCCCATGGCGGGTAAGGAGCGCGGCGGCGCGGCGCTGGCTGACGCGAATCTTTTCCGTGGCGCGGTGTGGCTGTTCACAGACGATCCGAAAGCAAAGCGCTCGCCGCAGTCGGCCGAGTTGGTGAAGGAATGGCGCGAGTGGGTTGTGGCGATGGGCGCAAAGACTCTCGATCTCGACCCTGTCCGCCACGACGAGCTGGTGGCGTGGGTCAGTCATCTGCCACAATTCACGGCGACGGCGCTCAGTGCGTTGCTCGAAGAGGAAGTGGGCGGCGCGCCCGAGCTGAAAGACGTAGGCGGCCGCGCGCTGCGTGAGATGACGCGCCTGGGCGCAAGCCCTTATTCCATGTGGCGCGACATTGCGCATACGAACACGGAAGCCGTGGAGCGCGCACTGTTGGCACTCGAACAGCGCCTCGCATTTCTGCGCGAGAACCTGCGCACGCCCGAGCTGCGCAACCAATTCAAGCAGGCGAACCGGTTCCGGCAGGAGTAACGAGCATCCTCAACGCACCGAGCTTAGCGAAACACGCTCAGCCACGCCCAGCCCACCAAGAGCGTTAGCAGCGTCACAGGAATCCCCACGCGCGAGTAGTCCCAGAAGCCGATGTGGACTTCATCGCGCGCCCGCTCCACCACGATCAGGTTGGCCACCGATCCGGTAATCGTCAAGTTGCCAGCCAGCGTGCTGGCCATGGCCAGCACCAGCCAGCCTGTCTGCGGATCGTGGAACGACGGCACAAGCGACTTGAGCACCATCACCGCCGGCACATTGCTCACCAGATTCGAAAGCAGCGCGGTGATCGCCGTAAACACGCCCGCGTTCTGCAAGTTGAAGCGATCGGCGACGGCGAACAAGTCGGCAGTCAGGCCCGCATTCTCGGCGCCGCCAACAATCACGAAGAGGCCCACAAAAAAGACGAGCAGTCCCCAATCCACCTCGTCGTAGACCAGGCGCGGGTTGCGCGTGCGCCTAATGAGCATCAGCGCCGCGCCGATGGCGGCCACCATCGCCGGCGGCACGCCACAAAGGAATCCGGCCAGTACCAGGGCGACGACGATGGCCGGCTTGCGCAACGAGCGAAGCTCGATGTGCGAAATTGCAGCCGAGATGCCCGGCGTTTCTTCCGGCACGTGTTCGGCGCCGCAGAGCCAGCGGATCAGGAGCCAGTCCAGCAGCAGCCCGATCAAGGCGACGGGCCCGAGCCGCCACAGAAAATAGGGGTAGCTCAGTCCCGAGAACGAGCCGATGAGCATATTCTGCGGATTGCCCGTGATGGTGGCCACGCTGCCGATGTTCGAGGCGGTAGCCACGGCCAGCAGGTAGGGCAGCGGCTTCAATCCCATACGCCGCGTGGCGGCCAGCGCGAAGGGAACCATTACGAGGCAGATGATGTCGTTAACGAAGAACGCCGACAGCACGCCGGTGATGAAAATGACTGTGGGCAGCAACTGATGCGGCTTCAGGCGAATGACGATCTGCTCGGTGATCCACTCGAAAAAGCCCGACAGATGCAGGCAACCCACGACCACCATCATCGAGAAGAGCAGCACAAGCGTGCCAAAGTCGATGAAGCGCAGCGCCTGGCTCGCGCGCACAATGCCGAAGGCCACCATCAACACGGCGCCAATAATCGCCATGCCGGGACGATCGATCTTCATCCCCGGCAGCTTGCCCAGCGCGAAGACGAGGTAGCTGACGGCGAAGACGAGGTAGGCCGCGGCCACCTGCCAGTCGGCAAGCGGGTGTGTGGGAATCAACAGAGGCGCGAAGAGGAAGAGAGCCAGGCTCATGTGAACTCAATGCATGCGGGTATGGTCAGTGTATTGGATGCGCCTCAGGGTTCGTTCTGTTGCAGGCGCGCCACGATAGCCGCTCGGCCAGTACGGCTGCCGTCTGCTATCTTCGAGGTTGCGGACCTCACGCCGCGTGGATTCGAGGCTCCGCCATGCTTCGAGGAGTCTCGCCTTCATGTCCGATCCCTCGCGCCGTCCATCCGCCTCCGAAGCTGCAACTCCGGAACCGATGGGGTTCTTTCATCCAGCCAGGCGTCCCTACCGCTTCACCATCCTGATGTTCATCAGCCTGCTGGTTTTGGGAAGCTATTTCGCATACGACAGCATCGGCGCTCTCGCGCCCACGCTCATCGAAGATCTCCATCTGGACCGCAGCACCATCGGCAATCTCTACACGGCCTACTCCGTGGCCGCCATCGTCATCGTCTTCTTCGGGGGCATGCTCTACGACAAGCTGGGCCCGCGCCGGGCGAGCTTCCTGTTCTGCATGCTTGTGCTGGTAGGCGCCACCATCGTAGCCCTGGCCCAAGCCCGGTGGGAGCTCTTCGCCGGGCGGTTCATCTTCGGCGCCGGCTCGGAATCGCTGATCGTGGTGCAGAGCGCTATCATCAGCCGTTGGTTCAAGGGCAAGGAGATGGCCCTTGCCTTCGGCATCGCTCTTACCATCAGCCGCGTCGGGACCCTCTTCAGCTTCAACACCGAAGAACTGATCTCGCGCTACTTCGGCAGCTACCGAATCGCACTTTGGGCAGCGGCAGGCTTCTGCCTGTTCTCCGTGCTCTGCAACCTGGTCTACAACGCCATGGACCTGCATGGCGAGAAGGTACTCGCGCTGCCGAAACCGGAGGGCGGCGACAAGATCGTCTTCACCGATATCCTGAAGTTCAACTCTTCCTACTGGTACGTTGTCTTGCTCTGCGTCACCTTCTATAGCGCCATCTTCCCCTTCACGGCGCTTGCGACCGACATGTTCCACGACAAGTGGGGCATCCCGCTGGTCAGCGAATCCACAGGCGGCTTCCTGGTCCAGATCTTTGGCAACTTCCTGCACATGTTCTCGACGGCGCCGGGAATGACCAGCATCATCATCTTCGCGTCCATGGTCTTCGCGCCGTTCGCCGGCGACCTGATTGACCGCATCGGCAAGCGGGCCTCGCTGATGGTGGTGGGCTCTCTGATGCTGATTCCCGCTCACCTCATCATGGGCATCACCCACTGGAATCCGGTCCCAAGCATGATCGTGCTCGGCGCGGCCTTCGTGCTGGTTCCCGCAGCCATGTGGCCATCGGTTCCGCTGGTGGTGGAGGAGAAGCGCGTGGGAACGGCCTTCGGCCTCATGACGGCCATCCAGAACATGGGGCTCGGGCTATTCCCGTTCCTGAATGGCAAGCTCCGCGACGTCACCGGGACCTACACCGCGACCCAGATCATGTTCGCATGCCTGGGCGTGGCCGGGCTCATCTTCGCCATCCTCCTGTTGCAGTCGGATCGGCGTCATGGCGGCAAGCTGGAGCAGGGAAAGATCAAAGAGACGGAGTTGCCCAAAACCGAATTGGCCTCGGAAAGGCACTAGCGAGCGAGGAGCGCGCTCGGGTGAACCACTGGAGCGACGAGCAGCTATGCGGGTTCGATGGCGTTGCGCCCCTCGGCCCGGGCCGCTTCAAGCAGTGGCAGCCGATAACTGCTTCACTCGTCGCGTAGCCAATGCTCGGTGCGGCCCAGCAGGGGGATGCCGATATAGCCGTGCAACCGGAGTTTCTTGCCCCCATCTTCAAGCGCGAGCGACGCGCGATAAATCTTGCCGCTTTCGGGGTCGAGGACCTGGCCGCCGGACCATTCATTGCCATCCTGCTGGAATCCCCAGAGAACGTGCAAGCCCACGAGCGGACGGTCTTTCATCTCGCCTTTGCAGAGGTAACAGGTGGGATGGGGAACCGGCGGGTCGAAGAGCGTCTCGATCGATCCGTAGAGTTTTCCGTTCTCCTCATGGATCGCGACGATCGATTTCAGTTTGCCCGTTGCGTCGTCGATGATCTTCCATCGCCCAACCGGAGAAGCAAGCGAAGCGTTCGGCGCGTTGATGGCCAGCGCCAGCACCGAATGGGAAGGCCCAGGCGGCGCGGCCAGGACAAGAAACAAAGCCGGGACACAGACAACACGGAGGCAGGGGAAGAGCATGATCTTCAGTTGCGTGCAGAGAATTAGACGGATGGCGCGCGCGAAAGTCTCGTGTGCCTGGTCGCGGCTCGCCAGCGCCGCGCCGGCCTACTCCGCTTCCTTCACTGGTTCCGCTTCTTTTGCCGTTTCTCGCTCGCCTGCCGGCAAGTTAACCGGGTCGACCGCCTCCAGGCCCTCCGCTTTTGCCGCTTCCAGCAGGGGCGCCGAAGCGGTGACGAAGGTGACCGCAGTGCCGGGGAACATGTCGCGGGCAGTGAGCGCGGCGCCCAGTTGCAGCGCATCGGGCCAGCGCAGCGTAGTGCGATCCAGGAGTTGCCGCGCCGCTTCAAGCACGCCAGGATTCAGCGGTTGCTGGACCATCCGCGCGGCTTCGATGCGCAGAAGTTCGAGCGCGGTAGCGGCGGCTTCCGACGCGATCTGCCCTGCCCGCTCGCGCCGCCGGATGGCGGCGTAGACTTCGAGCGGAGTCGCGGCGGAGATCAGTTTGCGGTTGTCCTCGACGGGCTCCATCAGCCGGATCAGCGCGTCGGTGCCGGGCTCGCGGACAAACAGCTTAGCGAACGCCGTGGCCTCGAGAAAATAGAAGTTCACACGTTCCCTCGTTCTTCATCGATTGCCACAGCCACGGGCTCTCCCTGCATTTCGACAGGATGAAAGCGCTGCGCCTCCTCGGGAATGCCGGCTTCGGCGCGGTTGAGCCGAATGGTCGTGGTGGGATATGCCGGAGTCTTGGGGTTCGCAATCTTACTGGTGAGCACGACGCCGCGCTGGATGGCTTCGGCCAACACGGCCTGCCGCGAATCCGGGTGCTGGTTCCAGCGGAAGGCTTTGCGCGGCAGGAAGGAATCGCGAAACCACTTGAGCGCGATAAAAGCATGGCCGCCGCGCTCGGCCTCGGCCAACGCCGCGCACAACTCCTTCACGCGCATGTCCATATCGGCGGGCAACGCCGGCTCTTCCTCTTCGGCGTCCTGTCCCAGGGCGTGAACGGCAGTAAGGCGTGGCGCCCGGCTCGGGCGCGGGGCCGGCTCCTCGCCTTCGATGCGTTCAAAGTAGATGCGGACCTCATCTTCTTCCGGCGACCAGGTGTCTGCCGAGGCGGTGCGGCGCTTGCTGCGGCCGTTTTCGCTGCACAGCTCGACGATGGCTTGATATCCCGGAGGCGCCAGAAAGCGTAGCGCCCGCACCAATCCGGGATCTTGCGAAAAGGCCAGCTCGTTCAATGCGTCTTCGATAATCTCTTCTGCCGTGGGGATGGTCAGGTTGCCGTTTTCTACGCTGTTTTGCGCAGCTCTCGTCGATTTCATTTCTTTTTTTCTCCCTATACTGCCACTCGCGGCCACGGAGCAAGCAACTTCGCCGGCCGGTGTGTTTGCTCCGGCTCGGAGCTGCGCCGCACGCTTCAAGCGGCAGACTTCGATTTAAGAGTCCCCAAAAACGCTCTTTGGAATGAGGAAGACGGGCTTCAATTCCTCTATTCTGAGCAATAAGAATGCGATATCAGCGTTGTGCCGGCTGGTTCTGTATACGGCTGCATCTATCCAACCAGCAAGTGAAAAGGCCCACGCGATTACTAGAAGCTACAGTTAATGATCCATCATAAGCATGATCTCCCGGCCTGACAACAACTATTTCCTGCTGATTTGTGAATGGAATCCGGCCGGTACAAGTCGCTCCGGCGTTTGTTCGCCGGGATTCTCTGTGCCTGGAGTGCGGATTCCCCGGCCAATGCCGCCGGCGGCACGCTGACCTCAGGCGCTGAGACTCGTAAAATCGTAAAATAGAGTACATGCGCGGCTGTTTGCAGTTGCTTTTGTCTTGTTGCCTTGCATCTTTCCTACCGCACGCCGATGGCCAGCCCTTCGATCTCTCTGGTCCAAAAGTGGATGTGCACGTCAAGCGCGGCGACGTCACTCTTCCCGTCTCAGAGGTACCCAACCTGATGCCCGGAGACCGGCTTTGGGTTCATTCCGACCTGCCGGAAAGCCAGGCTACCCACTTTGTCCTGGTGGTTGCCTTCCTGCGCGGATCCACCAATCCTCCTCCGCCGGAGTGGTTCACGCGCGTGGAAACCTGGACCCGCGAAGCCCGAGAAGAAGGCGTGTTTGTCAAAGTCCCCCCTGAGGCGCAGCAGGCGCTGCTTTTTCTTGCGCCGGAGACGGGCGGCGACTTCAATACGTTGCGCAGCGCGGTACGCGGCCGGCCCGGCTCGTTTGTGCGCGCCGCCCAGGATTTGCAGGCGGCAAGTTGGGATCGGATGCGGCTTGAAGCCTATTTAGCCGACGTGAAGGTCAGCGCACAGTTCGATCCCGCGACGCTGAAAACGCGCACCGAGTTGGCGGCCCGCAGCCTGGGAATCAAGATCAACGAGGGCTGCTTCCTGAAGCCCGCCGACCAGCAGACCTCCTGCCTGTCGCAGAACTCCGAAGGCATGGTTCTCGATGACGCCAACGCGCAATCGCTGGTGAACCAGTTGGCGAGCGGGTCGACCCTGGACCTGATGAACCAGCTCAGCTACTCCACCATGGCTGGCGGAGGAGCCTATAGCCCCTACATCGGCGCCATCGTCGACACCGCTAAAATCCTTGCCTCGCTGCACACCGCGCATTTTCAGTACATTCCCGCACTGGCCCTGCCCACGACCGACAGCCTTAACCTGCGGCTGAACATGCCGCCCTCATTTCGCAATCCCAAGTCTGTTGTGGTGGTTGCACTGCCTTCGATCGGCCCCTCCGCGCCGGAGCCCTTCCGTCCCGTGAACCCCAATGAGAACTTCTGCGCGCTCAAGCCGGGTCTAGTGCTGCCGGTAGAGGGTGCGCCGCTGGTTTTCGCCACGCAACTGGCTCACGACCTTGTCCTGCACGTGGAGATCGGGGGCGATGCGAAGGGCCGCGGACTGGACATTCCCCTCATTCCTGACGCTGCCAGGGGTGGCCTGGTCCCGGCAGAGCGAATTCAGCCGCTGCCCGCAGGCGAACGGAAGGGCGTGGTGCGCGGCAAGTGGGGCTTTGACGACTGGGAAGGGCCACAATACGAACTGGTTTCGGCGCAGCCAGGCAAGTGGACGCTGGCCACCGCGGATCAGTCTGCCCTGGTGGTGGGCCGCGACGACATACTCCACCTCGATGGCCAAAGCACAGTCTGCGTCGACAAGGTGGAAGCGCAGATTGGCGCGGATCGCCCCATATTCCTTGCCTGGAAGTCGCCCAAGCCCGACGCCCTGGAGGTTACCGTGCCTCTCAAGGAGGTGGAACCGGGGCCGGCCAGCATCGACGTATACCAGATTGGACTGGCGAAACCGGATCGGATCACGATGGTGGCCTACGCATCGGCTGCATCGCTGGACGGCTTGACCCTCAGATCGGGCGACTCAACCGCGCTGCTCCGGGGCACACGGCTCGATGAGGTGGCAAACGCGCAAATCAACGGTGTAACTTTCACTCCGTCGGACTTGAACCGAGTTGAAAACCTCGATCAGCTATTGATGAACGCGGGCGGTTCCACCTCCAGCATGGAGGCCGGCAGGGCGTATGCGGCTTGGGTGCAACTGAAGGATGGCCGCATGATCAAGACGCGTGTTACCGTCGATCCGCCGCGCCCGCAACTTACTCTGCTCAGCAAGGGCGTGCAGCAGGATGCCGCCGCGCCACTTCAGCCCGTGCAATTTGGGAGTCCCGACGACTTGCCTGCCGACGGCCGCCTGGTCTTTTTTCTCCAGTCCAAAGTGCCACCGGTCTTCCCGCGCAGCGAGAAGGTGGAAGTGGCTGGAGAAGACACGAGCTTCGATACCGTGCTGTCGTTGAACGACGGCAGCCTGATGCTTGAGGATGCACATACTGCCGTGGCCAGTCTTGAGCCACTGAGCCGTTTCGGCTCTTCGGCCTTCGGACCCGTGCGCGTCCGCGCCGTCTCCGCTGACGGCGCGGCCGGCGACTGGGTTGCCCTGGGAACGCTGGTGCGGATTCCCGGCTTCAAGGACCTGCGCTGCCCGCGTTCTGCGGCCAAATCGTGCATGTTGATCGGGAGCGATCTTTTCCTCGCCACGTCTTTCGCCGCCACGCCATCGTTCGACGATCCCACGAACGTGCCGCCGCAGTTTACGGGAACACAGCTCATCGTTCCTCACCCGGTGAACGGCGTTCTTTATCTCAAGTTGCGCGACGACCCAGGCACAGTGCAGATGCTGACGCTGCCGGTAACGCTCATCTCTCTAGCCGCGTCGAAGGCAGCTGCGGCGGAATCCCAGCCGGGCGCGACGCCGACGGCAGCGCACCCTGCGCCGCAGGCCACGCCGTCTGAGAAGACAAGCCCAACCACTTCGCCGGAGACAACTCCAGCCGTGCCGCCCGCGACGGGTTCTGCCGCCCAAGGCGAGCAGACCCAAACACCTGCGCCGAAACCAAATTAGCTATGCGGTCGAGAAGCCGCGAGGAGCACTACCTGGCCGGGAGTGCAGTCCGGCTCAGTTAAAGTACGCCTTGTTCTTCTGGGCAAACTGCGCCTTGTCGGCTGGCAGCTCGTCGAGCGAGAAGATGGCGCCCTGCGCGCAGATGGAGGCGCAGTTGCCGCAGTCGATGCACTCATCGGGGTTGATATAGACCTGACTGACGGTTGCGGCCGCGGGATCGCCCTGAGCGGGCGCAATGGCGGCGGTGGCGCACTCGGCCACACAAACAAAATCCTTGGTGCAGGCATCGGTGACGACATAAGCCATGGAAAACTTGCTCCTCGATCGCGGGCGCGCTGTGGTTGGCACCCTTACTTAGAGGTTATCGGCAGAGTCTCGCCGGCGACCGTGATCCGAATCACGATCCACGCATTGTCAGGCTGGGATTTTCCCGATTGCGGTACGGCGAAACGCGTCATAGTCACCGTTTTGGGCAAGGTTTTGGATTGAGGACGCTGCGAAGACTAGAAAATGCGCACGCGAAGGCCCGCGTTGACGCCGAATGAATTCATATTGCCGAAGGTGAACTGTGGCCAGTCCTGATATTCAACATCGACGGCGCGGACATAGATCCTGCGCGTCAAGCGGAAGTCCAATCCGCCGCCTGCCGTCACCACCAGGTATCGCCCGCGGGCGTAGTTGTAAGGGAAGTTGAAGTCGCCGAAGCCGACCAGGCCCTTGGCGTAAGGCTGAAAGCGGCCGAGATCGAAGTGGTACCGGCCGCCAATCGAGTAGGTCTCTGCGTGCACATTCGCCGTCTGGTTGTATTCGAGCCAGCGCCCTTCGGCCTCGATTCCGAGGCGGCGCTTGGTGTCGAGATCGACGAATCCCGCGATGCCAGCCATCTTCCGCTGGCCGTACTGGAGCGAGTATCCGGAGCCCAGGACGCCAGCCGACAGCCTGGCCCCGCCCTGGTCGCCGGGCGGCACCACTTGCGCGCGAGCCTGGCCCGACCCCACGGAAAGGACTGAGATCATCAGCGCAAAAACCGCGTCAACCCAAACCCGCAAACCCGGCCGATTGCACAGCCAGAAACCTCGATCATGCACGACTTCCATCTTTCTCCCGCGCCCGCGCAGCGTTTCACGCTTCCGGATCTACTTTGTAATGTCCAGGGACAGGTTCTGGTACTGCTCTACACTGCTGCTCGAAGCCGTACCGGTTACCTGAATCACATAATTGCCAGGGGCGGCCGTAGTCACGCTGAAGCTGTTGCAGCCGGTAGCCAACAGCGAAGCTGCGGAGAGAACCAGCGCCAGCGCCAAGGTTAGCACCCCGGCGTTCCGCCTGCGCAGCCGCCAGAAGATCCATCCGAAGCACAAACTCAGGGGCAAAAACAGGCCGGCCAACGCAACCTTGCTGCTGCCCGCGCCGGCGTTCCGGGCGGAGGCTCCTCCGCTCAACGGATTGTTGGAGTCGATCGAGAGCTGCACGCTGGCGTTCCCGCCCGCCAAAAGCTTGACGGTGGGGCTTGAGAAGTGGCAGGAGACTCCGGCCGGCAGCGATGCGCAGCCCAATCCAACGGTATCGGTAAAGGTCCCATTCGAGCTCAGATTCACGGTGACAGTGGCGTTCTGCGATGTTGCCATGGTCACACTGGAAGGCGTGACTCCCAGATTGAATGGGGTCGGCGTGCCTGAGACCGGGACCGCCGGCGAAGTGGAGGTGCTGTGAACCGCGTCGCCGCTATACACAGCGACGATGTTGTAACTGACGCCTGCGGTCAGGTTCGGGTTCAAGGTCGCCACGCCGCTCGAGTTCAAGGTCGCCGATCCGAGCTCAATCGTGCCGCCGTTGAAGGTGATGGTACCGGTAGGCATGGGCCCGGAGCCGCTGTTTACCACGGTCGCCACCAGGAAGACTTGCGGATTTGGTCCCGTCGACGCCGACGAACCCAGGCTGGTCGCGGTCGGAATCAGGCCCACCGTTTCGCTCACTGCAGTCGAGGTGCTGGGCGAGTCGGCTGCATCGCCCGCGTAGCTCGCCGTGATCGCGTAGGTTCCCGGCGCCAGCGTTGAGGTGGTGAAGCTGGCAGTCCCGGCGCTCAGAGCCGCAGTGCCGATGATGTTTCCATTGGCCAGGAAATTCACGCTTCCGGTTGGAGTTCCGCCATTGCCGGTCACCTTGGCGGCGATGGCAATTGCCGTTCCCACCAGCGCCGGATCGGGCGTGACCGTTACTGCGGTGCTCGTGGTCGCCATTGAGACCGTGAGCGACACCGCAGCCGAGGTGCTGCTGCCGTTGTTCGCATCTCCCGAATAGGCTGCCGTGACCGAGTAGACGCCCGCAGCCAGCGCTGACGTGGTGAAGGTCGCAGTTCCTGAAGCGTTCACGCTCCCTGCGCCGATCACATTCCCATTGGCCAGGAAGTTCACGCTGCCCGTCGGCGTTCCGCCATTCCCCGCCACGCTGGCGGTAAACGTGATGGGAGCCTGGACCAGGGCAGGATTCGGTGAGACAGAGAGCGCGGTCTGTGTGGCGGCCTGCGCCACGGTGAGTGGCAACGCCGCCGATGCGCTACCCAGATCATTGGCGTCGCCGCTGTACGTGGCCACGATCTGGTAGGCGCCCGACGCTAGCGCCGGCGTGATGGTTGCTGTCCCGCTGCTCAGCGGCGCGCTGCCCAATTGCGTGCTTCCTGAGGTAAACGTGACCGTGCCTGTTGGCGTCGCCGCTCCCGCAGTCACCTTCACCGTCGCCGCGATCGTCTCCAACCCTCCGGCGATCCCCGGACTCGGCGCGGCCGTCACAGATGTGGACGTTTGCGCCTGGTTTACCACCTGGCTGACAGGCGGCGAGTTGCTGGCCCCGTTGAACGAGTCGCCCGGATACGACGCCGTAATGCTATGCGTGCCTACGACGAGCGTCGAGATGGTGAACGTGGCTACGCCGGGATTGCCCTTGAGCGTGCCGGCGCCGATCTGCGCGCCGTTATCGAGAAAGCTCACCGTCCCGGTTGGCGCCGCGGTGGCGCTGGATGGAATGGTGGCGGTAAATGTCACGGGGTTGCCGTAATTCGAGGGGTTCAGGCTTGAAGTCAACGTGGTGGTCGTTGGCGCCGCCACGCACTGGCTGAGAACCGCCGAGGTGCTGCCCTGAATCTCTTTGGCGGGATCGCCGTTATAGACCGCCGTGATCTGGTGCACGCCGTTTGCCAGCGTCGCGGTCGAGTACGCCGCTACGCCGCTTGCGTCGATCGCCTGCGTGCTCAGGACCGTGGTTCCGTCCATGAAGGTCACGGTGCCGTCCGGCGTCACGCCTCCGCCGCCTGAGGTCGTAACGGCGGCTGTGAATGTGACGCTCTGGCCTACGGCAGACGGGTTCACGCTCGAGGTCACGCTGGTTGCCGTGCCTTCCAGAACGGTCTGAATCAGCGCCGGCGCGGAGCAGCCGGCGAAGTGAGTTGTGTCGCCGCCATACGACGCGACGATCGAGTGCTGGCCAACGGCAAGTGTCGAAATCGAGAACGTGGCGACGCCAGAGGCGTTCAGCGCCAGGCCCGAAACCAAAGTCGTCGTCTTGCCGCCGAAGGTGTCGGCGATGCTGACCGTTCCCGTGAGGTTTCCGGTCCCCGCTCCCGTGACGACCGTGACCGTGAAAGTGACCCTCTGCCCGAATCCGGAGGGATCGGGATTGGAGGCAAGGGTGGTGGTCGTCGAATTGACCGGTTGGGCCGTCCCGACGAGTTCAATATTCAGAGGCGAGTTGGCCGCGGCAACGCTGGGTTGCGCATCTTCGTTCACGTCGATGCTCGGCGTCTCAGTTTGATCGCTCGGCAGCGTGGGAGTGGCGGCGGGCGCAAAGACCGCGCCGACCACGCACTCGGCATTCACGGCCAGGGATGCACCATTGGTGCAGGAGTTGGTGACGGTTGCATCGATCCCGGCATTGGTTGCCGCATCGATCGTGGTCAAGTCGAGCGCGGCGTTGCCTTCGTTCTCCACCGTCTGATCCTCGGTCGCGGAAGTTTCGCCCTGGCGAACCGGCGCGGTGTATTGGAGAGCGACAAAGTTTCCCTGAATCTCGCGCACCACCATGTCCAGCGTGTCGGCAACGTAAAGGTTGCCGCTTCCATCCAGAAAGAGGCCGACCGGGCCGTAAAGCTGCACCGGCTGAAACTGGCCGCCGGCGTAGAAGTTTCCGCAACCGTTCTCAGCCAGCGTGGAGATGAGTCCGGTGGCTGCGCTCACCTTGCGGATTGCAGCATTCTGTGTTTCCGCGATGTAGACATTCCCCGCCGCATCCACCGCGACACCCGAAGGCGACCACACGTCCGCCTGGTTGGCTGCCACCGGCGTCGCCGTACAGGACGTTGCGCCCGCGTTTCCGTTCCCGGCAATGGTGGCGATCGTGCTGCTTGCCGCAATGACGCCGTTTACCGCCATTACTTCGCGGATGCGGTGGTTCGCCGAGTCCGGTATATACATGTTGCCGGCCGCGTCAAAGGCCACTGCGTAGGGAAAGTTCAGCTCCGCGCTCGTGGCCGCGATGCCGTCGCCGTTGTAACCGCCCGTGCCGTTGGCGTTGGTAAACCCGTCGCCCGCGATGGTCGTAATCACGCCGGTTGCGGCGTTCAACTCGCGAATGCGATGGTTGTTGGTGTCGGCGATGTAGAGGTTCGTGCTCGCGTCCAGGGTCACGCCTTCCGGCTGATTCAGCGTGGCCTGCGTGGCCGCGCAACCGTCCCCGACTGCGTTGCTGTCGCCGCCGCAAACCGTGCCTTTGCTGTTTCCGGCGATCGTGCCGATCACTCCCGTAGCCGCCGTGATCACGCGGATCACGTTGTTGCCGCTGTCGGCGATGTACAGATTGCCCGCGCCGTCCAGCGCCACGCCGCCGGGAGTGTTCAGGGTTGCGCTCGCCGCCGCTCCGCCGTCGCCCGTGTAGGAGGGATTGCCGTTGCCTGCGATGGTTGAGATGATGCCCGCGCCCGTGCAGCTCGTTCCCTCAATGGTGGCGCTGGTCGTGCTGGCGCAGACCATGCGGATGCGGTTGTGCAGGCTGTCAGCGATATACAGGTTGCCCGCCCCGTCCACGGCGATGCTGCTGGGCATGTAGAGCTCGGCTTGCGTGGCCGGCTGCCCATCGCCCACCGCCGTATAAAGACCGTACTGCCCGGCAACCGGCAGCATATTACCCGTGACCAGAACGCCTAGTCCTCCGGTTCCCGTGCCGGACAGATACGCCGTGCCTAATACCGCTTCACCTGAGCCGCCGGAGGGCGTGCCCACCAGCACCACCGCGCCCAGCCGCAGACCGGGCGTCGCCGGCGTGAACCTGACTGATTCCATGCACGTTCCGCCCTGCGCCATGGTCGCCGACGCGCAGGTCGACGCTCCCGTGCCGGCAGCGAAATCCCCGGCAGGCGATCCCAGCGTGAGAACCTCGACGCTCGTCACCGTGCCCGCCACCGTTGCCGTCACCGTGACGCCCTGGTTGCCCGATGTTGCTCCTACCGGCTGCGAGCCGAATTGCGCCCGTGCGCCAGTGGCCGTCAGCAACAGCACGGCGCCAGCCAGGATGCCGCCAGCGCGGCGCTGCGTGGAATGGAAGATCGATTCCTTGCTCGGAAGACAGCGGGTTTTGGGATGGACCGTTGTGGGTGCTGGATAAGAAAGGGAGTGGACAATTGGTTCAGGCAGGCATTGCATACACGGCTCCGTTCGCGGCCTCTCTGTGCGACTTTCACTCACCCGGATTGCTGAACCCGGCGCACCAAAAAGCGATCGGATCGACCTGACCACCAGTGGGGCGCTGTCGACTTGTAGCCGCGGAAGCATGAGCGGCGGTGCAGCTTCCGGGCCCAATTCGAGGGCGGAGACTTATCGTCTCATAATTACCTTTGTGCGCTAATTAAGCGTCTGGCGTAATACCACCATAGTCGTATCCATGTCTTTGGTTCTAGATTTTGGGTTACCTTTGTACTGCTTTGAGTTAAGTCCGGCGGCCAAAGCCGTCTTTGATTGCACTTAGCAGCCAAAGGTGCACGCACTCCCCTGAGCTTGAGTTACGCGATGAAAACGAATATTGAAGGCGATGCTGAAGTCCGTCGTCGGCGGTCGCTCACTTTTCCGTTGAGCCTCAAAACTTCCCTGTGCTAGCCTTGCGCTACTTCCCCCCGCTGCATCGACGCAGCCCCGGTTTCCTAAAGAACTCAAAGCGAGGTTTTGACGATGGCAACTGTGTCCCAAAGCGCGAAGGTGCGTCCGGCGGTTCACATTACCGGGCGCGGCGGACTCATCGACAAGTATTTCTACTTCGCGATGTCGCTGCTGGTGGCAGCGATCGCCATGTGGGGATTCAACCATACCGTCGACCAGAATCTGTTCCACGCCGCTCCGCCGCGGCCGCTCCTGCTCTGGTTTCATGGCGGCGTGTTCTCGACCTGGGTGCTGTTCTTCATTTTTCAGTCCACGCTGGTGCGCACGCACAACGTGAAGTGGCACCGGTTTTTCGGATGGTTCGGCTTGGCGCTGGCCACGGTAATGGTGCCGCTGGGCATTACCACGTCAATCGTGATGGGGCGTTTCGATATCCATACCCTTCACGAACCGGGCGTCGACGCGTTTCTGATTATTCCCTGGTACGACATGGTTGCATTCGCGACGCTCATCAGCCTGGCGATTCTGTGGCGGAAGAAACCCGAACTGCACCGCCGGCTGATCTTCATCGCCACATGCAGTCTGCTCGACGCTGCGTTTGGCCGCATCGACTACATTTTCAATCACAATCTCTACTTTTGGTGCCTCGACGGAGTCATTCTTCTCGGCGTGGTGCGCGATCTGGTGGTGAACCGCCGCATCCACAAGGTGTACCTGGTTTCACTGCCGGTGTTGATCGTGTGCCAGATGTTTGTGGTTCACACGTATGCGAGCGCCTCGACGTGGTGGGTGAGGATCGCGGACGGGATACTGGGATAGCGCGCTACCCGCGAGACGTGCATTTTTTCGCGAATTAGCGGTGTGCTGGGGCCATTTAGACTAGATAGGTTATGGCAACACTGAAAGCTGTGCGCGGGACGCGCGATCTGTTGCCGCCGGAGACGGAGCTTTGGAATCGCATCGAGGCGACGGCGCGCGCGGTCCTTGCCCGCTACAACTTCGGCGAGATTCGCACACCCATCTTCGAAGACACGGCTCTCTTCGCCCGCAGCGTAGGCGAGGAGACCGACATCGTCTCGAAGGAAATGTATACGTGGGAGGACCGGGCGAGGGCGCAGTCGGAAAAGTCGCAGTCGCTAACGCTGCGGCCTGAGAATACTGCCGGCGTGGTGCGCGCCTACATCGAGCACGGTCTGGGCGAGAGCGGCCAGTTGCAAAAGCTCTACTACATCGGCCCGCAGTTCCGCAGAGAACGCCCGCAGAAGGGCCGCTACCGTCAGTTCTGGCAGATTGGGGCGGAGGCGATCGGGCCTCCATCGGCGGGTAGCGAATCGCCGCTGCGCGACGCCGAGGTCCTTGAAATGCTGGCCACGCTGCTCGATGAGCTGGGCATCACGGGCTGGACACTGGAGTTGAACTCAGTTGGCTCTGCGGCGGACCGCGCCCGCTATAACGATGTTCTACGCGCCGCGCTCGTTCCCGTGGCGCCAAGGATGTGCCAGGATTGCCAGCGGCGCGCGGTCACGAATCCGCTGCGCGTGTTCGATTGCAAAGTGCCCGAAGACCAGCCGTTGATTGCTACGCTGCCGGTGATCGCCGATTCCCTTGACGAGGCTTCGCGCGTCCACTTCAATGCCGTGACTGCGGCTCTCGATGCGGCCAGCGTGCCGTACAAGCTGAATCACCGCCTGGTGCGCGGCCTCGACTACTACACGCGAACGACGTTCGAGTTCACGCACGGAGGCCTCGGCGCGCAGAATGCGTTGCTTGGCGGCGGCCGCTACGACGGCTTGAGCGAGGCCATTGGCGGGCCGAAGGCGCCGGGCATCGGCTTCGCCATCGGCCTCGACCGGCTGGTGCTTACCATGCAAGCCCAGTCTGCTGCGGCAGACGACGAAAAGGCTGCCCCGACGCGGGTAGCTGCCGACGCCTATATCGCACCAATTGGCGAAAAGCTGAACGCCGCCGCGCTCGTTCTCGCCCGCGAGCTGCGCCGCGCCGGCCTGCGCATCGAGCTCGGCGACGGCAGCTTCCGACTGAAGAAGTCCTTTGAGGCCGCCGACAAGACGGCCCGCCGCATCGTGATCCTCGGCGAAGACGAACTCCAATCCGGTATCCTAACGGTGAAGGACTTCGCTACAGGCACACAGACAAAGGTTCCTCGCGGGGAGCTGGCGAGGGTTCTCTCAGAACCCATTGGTCAGTGATCAGTGGTCAGTGATCTGTTCTTTGGCCGCTACCACAGTTTGCTGTTACGGAGCGGGTGAATCTTTTTCCGCGGTGATGGTGCGAGAGGGTGGGGCACCCGGCTTTCTGAAAGAGCAAGAGTGAAAGGTTAGGGTTGTGCTGGACTTCTTAGGCAATCTGGAACGAACCCACATGTGCGGTGAACTGCGCGCCGCCGACGCCGGCCAGCACGTGGTCGTGATGGGCTGGGTGAACCGGCGCCGCGACCACGGCAACCTCATCTTCCTCGACCTCCGCGACCGCTCCGGCATCAGCCAGATTGTTTTAGACAAGGAGCTGACGCCGGAAGGCCACGCGAAAGGTGAGCAGGTGCGCCCCGAGTACGTGATCGCCGCCGTGGGCAAGGTGCGGCTGCGCGATAAGGACGCCATCAACCCTAAGATGCCTACCGGCGAGATCGAGATCGAGGCCACCGAGCTACGCGTGCTCAACGACACGCGGCTGGCGCCGTTTTCGCCCTCCGAAGATGCGATCCAGAACGAGGAAGTGCGCCTCAAGTACCGCTACGTGGACCTGCGACGGCCCGAGATGCAGCGCAACTTCCGCCTGCGCCACGAGATCACGCTGGCCATCCGCGAGAGCCTCAGCCGGCAGGGTTTTCTGGAGATCGAAACGCCGATTCTGACGAAGTCCACGCCCGAGGGCGCGCGCGATTTTCTCGTGCCCAGCCGTGTGCATCCCGGCGAATTCTACGCGCTGCCGCAGTCGCCGCAGATCTTCAAGCAGATCCTCATGATCTCGAGCTTCGACCGCTACTTCCAGATCGCCCGCTGCTTCCGCGACGAGGATCTTCGCGCCGATCGCCAGCTTGAGTTCACGCAGGTCGACCTTGAAATGAGCTTTCCCAAGCAGGAGACAGTCTTCGAGGTCGTCGAGCAGTTCATGAAGGCGGGGTTTGCCGCGGCCGGCATCGATTTGCCGATTCCGTTCCCGCGCATCTCCTACGACGAATCGTTGCGCCAGTTCGGCACCGACAAGCCCGACCTGCGCCTGCCCGGGCTGACCGACGTGCGGCTGGCGTTTACTGACGCCGCGCTGGAGACGCTGCAGATCGATCCGGCGCTGCCAGTTGTAGCTTTGCGCATTCCCAGTGTGGGCGAGCTGAGCCGCAAGGAGCGCGAAGAGAACCATCCTCTCTTCGACCTGAAGAAGGGCGCGAAGTTTATCGACGATTTCAAGCGGCTGGCGAAGAGCTTCCCTGACGCAGCGGCGAAGGTGCGCGAGCTTGCAGGCGCGGCGGAGGGGGATTTCGTCGTCATCGTCGCCGGCGACCCGGCTCACCACATCAAGGCCAGCGACACCAAATTCCCCGGCCGGCTTTCCGAGCGCGAGATCAACGTTTATGCCGCGGCGGGCAACTTCCGTGCCGAGCTGGCGAAGAAGTACGCCGATCGCCATGGAGCGTTTCGCGTCACCGAGCAAACGGTGGAAGCCGCGCACGCGCATGGACCGAAGGACCCGATTGACGGCAGCCGAGCCTTTCATCCCATGTGGCTCACTGACTTTCCCATGTTCGAGTACGACCTGGCTACGGCGGCGTGGGTGCCCGCGCACCATCCCTTCACCGCGCCATACGAGGCCGACATGGCCAACTTGGTCAGCGATCCGGCCAGCGTGCGCGCCAACTGCTACGACCTGGCCATGAACGGACTCGAGCTCGGCTCCGGCTCCATCCGCGTTCACCGCAAGGACGTGCAGCAGCAGATTTTCGCGTCGCTGGGCATCAGCGATGAAGAGGCGCGGGCGCGGTTTGGATTTTTTCTCGATGCGCTCGAATACGGCACGCCTCCGCATGGCGGCATCGCGCTGGGTCTCGATCGCATCGTGATGTTGCTGGCAGGCGCCAGCAATCTTCGCGAGGTGATTGCCTTCCCGAAGACGGCGAAGGCTGTCGACCTGATGGCCGACGCGCCGACAACCGTCAGTGAGCACCAGTTGAAGGAGCTGCACATCCACGTGGTGATGAAGAGCTAGAAAAGGAACGTCTTCAATCGTTACCGGTCCAACTCGTCAAACATCTCACTGAGCAGGACGCGGATCGGCGTTCCTGGGACGGTCAGCGCGCCGGTCTGCACCAGGTGCAGGCCCGCGCCATCTACAGCCCACACTCTGCGGGTTGCTGGATCGATGACCCATATATGTACGACGCCAAATCGCCAGAAATCGTCCAACTTTCCCAATGTGGCAGAAGCGAGGTCTTCCTCTTCGAGAACCTCGAACACTGCTAGCGGAGGATAAGTTAGTACCTGCTCGCTCGGGCTGCTCCGCTCGATCAGACACACATCAGGTATGCGAACTCTCGTGGGCGAGACCCGGATTCGTAGGCTTGGAAGCGGAAGGAATCTATAAGGTGTTTGCTTGTCCGAGAGCATCAACGACAGGATGCTGACCAGGGTTGCATGAGGAAAGGTGCCCACATTCCGCTCTTCAGTACGCCCATCGACGAAGTCGCAGTCCGGTCGCCATACCTGCGCATAGTATTCCTCAATCGTCAACGTCGCTGGCGGGCGATCCTCCTCGGCGAGATGCGGGATCATGCCCCGATTATCCTCCAAAGCGAACGCACCTGCCAGCTGAGATCGAGCGACCCTGGCCGCCGGTCACTCGCTACCGTCGCAATTTGCACCCATTGTCAAACCGGTACGCACTGCCTTTCGCACCGCCGGAACAAGGAGTATGCTGAACGGCGCACCAGCGCTGCCTACGGATGAGACTGCGGAAGGAGCGTACGACGATGAGTACAGGCGCCGCAGTGCAAGCCTCAACTGCCAGCCGCCAGCGGCTTTTGGCCATGCTGCGTCATGAGCAGCCGGACCGGATACCTATCGACTTCGGCGGCAGCTCCGTCACCGGCGTGCATGCCAGTTGCGTGGCGGCGTTGCGCGACTACTACGGCCTGGAAAACCGCCCCGTCCGCGTGCACGAACCCTTCCAGATGCTTGCCGTTATCGAGGAAGACCTGCGCGCTGCGATGGGCGTGGACGTGGTGGGCGTCTTTGCGCGCAATACCATGTTCGGCTTTCCCGCTGAACGCTGGAAGAGCTGGAGCTTCAACGGGCTCGAAGTGCTGGTGCCCGGAGATTTCAACACCGCAATCGACGCCAGGGGCGACACTCTGATCTATCCCGAGGGCGACACGACCGTTCCGCCGAGCGGGCGCATGCCGCAGGGCGGCTACTTCTTTGACTCCATCGTCCGCCAGGAGCCAATCGACGATGAAAGGCTGAACCCGGAAGACAATCTCGAAGAGTTCAAGCCAATCACGCAGCAGGATCTGGACCACCTTGCATTCGCGGTGCGCGATGCGGCGGCCACGGGCGCCGGAGTCATCGCCGGGTTCGGCGGCACGGCCTTCGGCGACATTGCGCTGGTCCCGGGGCCGTTTCTCAAGCATCCCAAGGGCATCCGCGACGTGACCGAGTGGTATATCTCCACGCGCAGCCGCCGGATTTACATCCACAAGGTCTTCGAGCGCCAGTGTGAGATTGCGATTCAAAATCTGGAGCGCATCTACGCCGCAGTCGGCGACAACGTGCACGCGGTTTTCATTTGCGGCACGGACTTCGGAACGCAAACCTCCGCCTTTTGCTCGGTCGAAACGCTGCGCGATCTGTACTTCCCCTACTACAAGCGAGTGAACGATTGGATCCACGCGCACACGCCATGGAGGACCTTCAAGCACAGTTGCGGCGCCGTCTCAAAGTTCATCCCCACGTTTATCGAGGCGGGCTTCGACATCCTTAACCCCGTGCAGTGCTCGGCCGCGGGCATGGAGCCGGAAAAGCTCAAGGCGGAGTTCGGCGACCGCATCGTCTTCTGGGGCGGAGGTGTGGACACACAAAAGGTGCTACCGTTCGGCACGCCCGCCGAAGTGCGCGAGCAGGTGTTGCGCCGCTGCGACATTTTCGCGCCGGGCGGCGGATTCGTCTTCAACACGATTCACAATGTGCAGGCGGGGACGCCGGTCGAGAATATCATCGCTATGCTCGATGCGGTGCACGAGTTTAACGCCCGTGTATAGACACTGCGAAGCACGCGGGATACGTGCTGAGCGGCGGGCATCGGCATTCGCTCATCTGGCAGCGCCGCGCCTTGGGAATCGCCCGTATCTGTGGTATATTTTTCAAGGTGCAGGAGGCATTTTCTCTCGCCCGCAGGCCGCGTAAGAAAGCCTCTCGTGCGGCATTCCAACTCAGTGGACGCGTAGCTCAACTGGCAGAGCATTCGGCTCTTAACCGACAGGTTGAAGGTTCGATTCCTTCCGCGTCCACCATAAAATCAACACCTTAGCGAACGCATAGAAATAACCCAACCCCACAAAACCCCACGGTAAGAACTAAACTGCCATTGCAAGCGGTTGTTCGTGCCTCATCACCATCTGTACGACCTTGGAGTTTGCTTCTTGCTTCGCCCGCAAGGTCGCGTTGCCGTACACGTTCATCGTGGTTGACACGTTGGAATGCCGCATCAGCTTTTGCTGTACACCTATTAGAACGCTCGTTTCGTCTAGCAGTGAATGGTAGGTGTTGGCAGCGAACTAGCCGCGCACTCTGTAATGCGATGATTCCCGCATGTACTTTACAACTCGCCCCAACGCCAGAATCCCGGGTGCTGGGTCAGATGATTTTCACTGGTATTGAGCGGATGCAGTGTTCGATCGATCTTCTTCTTGACGATGTATATAGCAACTCCTTTTTGCTTGTGAAAATCCAATCTGACCCACTACAAAACCGGGTTCGACTTCTGGGAAACTGCTATTATCTACTCAGTTCTTACTCACCGCGGTTGCGTCAAACAAAGGAGCGACATGTCACTGGAACTTGATTACACAGTTCAGGGACGAGGCGGTCTCGTCTCCCTATGCCCTGGCAGTAAACCAGTCTGGTGGGCTGACACTACCAATTGGCTGCCTTGGGCGAATCTTGACACTTTCGGTTTCACACTCTTTCCAAACGCGCAATCCGATTGGCCTTCGACAACCTATGGCTCCATCCTTCTCTCGATGCCCTTCAAGGTTAACCGGTCACAAGGCCTGAACGTCAAGGCACGAGTGATCTCCACTGAAAGTCTTCCTTGGTACAACGTTGGGTTCGCGTTGTTGCTGATGAATTCCCAGGTGGCCGAAATTCTCTTTGCATTTCGTTCGGACGGCATAGGACATAGAGACGATTTTGGTCCGATAGCGCAAATCTCCTATGCAACTCCAAGTAGCGGAGTGATTGCAACGCCGACTAAGGAAACACCGTCACCCACAACACTGGGCGGAGTCACATACGGCCAACCGATAGGGATTTCCCCTGGAGGAACCTTCACGGCAGTATCGGCTAGTTGCGCTCCCGCCGGCGGCGAATACCGACTCCTCTTTGGAATTTGCAATGTGAATGGGCTGCCAACTGCCGGACAAGCCTCGGGCAAGTCAGCTCTCATCGTGGATGATGTTGATCTTTGACAAGATCTGCACGGGGCCAAACTTGTGTGCTGGCGATAGGGCTTGACTCTTGCCATCCTACCCTGCAGTCGAAACATCGGAGGCCAACAACACTCACGCGGGTTGAGTTTTCCGATGCCTGAATCTGGGTCCAAATCAAGGTCCAATAGCTGTTCCTGAATGTTCCTGATAGATGGGAGTTTGTGGCTGTCCGAATCACGGCGTAGGCGTGCCAACTCGTCCGCGTGGCGGTGAGGTTGCCTACGTTGGATTTCGTGGGAATACGATGGGAACAATAAGCGTTTGCGATCATTCCGAACCCCACGATCTCCCCAGAGTACAAATTGCCCAACGTTTCTTTTCAATACTTTAGGCTGCCAGCCGTTCCGCGCAAGTCGTTGATATTACGTTCGTGATTGTTCTCTTAACCGATAGGTTGAAGGTTCGATTCCTTCCGCGTCCACCAGTTCTACTCAGAAGCAATTCAGGTTCGAGGTTCTTCCCTTTCTCTTCGTTCAAGGTCAGGATTTCGCCTGCGGGCTCGGACGCCCGCATTGCGGCTCAAGTTCGATTCCTTCCGCGTCCACCATCCGCCTCCAGCCAGAAGTCCTTCCTTTGCCACCCGTGCTGTCCGTCACTGCAACGCGTCTCCCCTTGCGTTAGCCATAAGGTACGGTGGAGGGTCGATGTCCGCCGAGGATCCTTACTGGGGCTAAATCCTGTCGTTTGAGTTGCTTCAACTGAACTGCCCAAACCAGTCCACTCCTCGGCTCGCTCCTCGCGGCAGGTTTTCGCACCGGACAGAGGCGCGCCGGAGCATCCCTATGACCGACCTTGGCGGCACGAGCCGGCGGAACTTTCTCACGCAGTGCCTCACGGGCGCTGTAGCCTTGGGGGCCAACTCGGCTCTGCGAGCGCCGGCGCAGCAGGGTGCATTGGGCGCGAAGTACGGCGGCAATTCTCGTGTTGTGATCGCCCGCGATCCCATGCTCCGCGGCACGGGCTCCGCCATTGATCCGCACCGCCTCGAAGCACTCGCCGACCGCGCCATACAGGCTCTCTTCAACCGCGATCATCCCGCGGCGGGAGCGCCCGAAAACGCAATCGCCGCGTGGCGCCACGTGGTTGGCGCCAACGACACCGTCAGCCTGAAGGTGAATACCCTCGGCGGCCGCGGCATCTCCACGAATGTCGAGCTTGTTGCCGCCATCTGCGAGCGCTTGCAGCAGGCCGGCGTTAAACCCGCCAACATCGTCGTCTGGGACCGCGACAGCGAAGAAATGGAGCGCGCCGGCTTTCGCATCATCGTCGGCGGCGATCGCGTGCAATGCTATGGCACTGACCGCGTCGGCTACGAGGACGAGCTCTCCGCCTGGGGCAGCGTGGGCAGCCGCCTCTCCAAAATCCTCACCCGTTCTTCCAGCGTGCTCATCAATCTCCCCGTGCTCAAGGACCACGACGGCGCCGGCGTGACCATCGCGCTCAAAAACATGTACGGCGCTATTCACAATCCCAACAAGTACCACCCCAACGGCTGCGATCCATACGTCGCCGACCTGAACATGCTGCCCGAGATTCGCTCGCGGATGGGGCTCGTGATCTGCGACGCCACCTCCGCCATGTACGAAGGCGGCCCTGGATTCAAGCCCGAACACAATTGGAAGTCGAACAGCCTGCTCGTTTCTCAGGATCCGGTCGCGCTCGACTATACGGGCTGGCAGATGATCGAGCGCAAGCGCGCGGAGATGGGACTGAAGAGCCTCGAAGCCGAGAAGCGCGCGCCACGCTACATTGCCACCGCGGCCGATAACGAGCATCGCCTGGGCCACTGCGACCCCAGCCGCATCGCGGTCGTCGAGGTGTAACCGGCGCAGCCGGGAGGAGCATGATGAATTGCGAATCCGTTTCTCAAGAGAAAATGGCGAGCTCCCCCATCGACCGCCGTTCGTTTCTGATGTGCGCACTGGCCTCGGGAGCGGCTCTCGGCTCCGGCGAACTGGCCGCGCCCGCTTCTGCAGTCCCCATAGCATCGAGCGCCGGGTTGCAGAGCGACACGCAATTCACTTTCGAGGCGCGCTTCTACGAGAAGCTGCCCAGCCGCAAAATCAAGTGCAAACTCTGCCCGCGCGAGTGCATCGTGGGCGACAAGGAACGCGGCTACTGCGGCGTGCGCGAAAATCGAGACGGCGTCTACTTCACCCTCGTCCACTCCCGCGTCTGCGCCGCTCACGTCGATCCCGTTGAGAAGAAGCCGCTGTTTCACTACCTGCCTGGCACCAATGCGTTTTCCATCGCCACCGCCGGCTGCAACGTGAACTGCAAGTTCTGCCAGAACTGGGACATCTCGCAGTCGCGGCCCGAGGAGATTCCCGCCAACTATCTCTCGCCGCATCAGGCTGCCACGGTGGCCCGCCAGTACAACTGCCCCACCATCGCCTATACCTACAGCGAGCCGGTGGTCTTCTCCGAATATCTGATGGACACCGCGGATGCCGGTCACGCGGCCGGAGTGCGCAGCATCGTCGTCTCCAATGGCTACATACAGCACGACGCGCTCCAGCAGGCTTACGGCAAGATGGACGCGGTCAAGATCGACCTGAAGGCGTTCACGGAGTCCTACTACGCGAAGGTCGTCACCGGCCAACTGAAGCCCGTCCTCGAGACGCTCGTCACCCTGCGCAAGATGGACAAGTGGACCGAAATCGTCTACCTCGTTGTGCCCACGCTCAACGACGATGACGCCGAGTTCCGCGGTCTCGCGCAATGGATTAAAGCCAATCTCGGCCCCGATGTTCCCCTGCACTTCACGCAGTTTCATCCCGAGTATCTGCTCAAGAATCTGCCGATCACGCCGGTGCCGACACTGGATCGGGCAAAAGCGATAGCGGACGCCGAGGGCCTGCATTACGTCTACATCGGCAACGTGCCCGGCCATCCCGCGCAGAACACTTACTGCCCGCAGTGCCGCAAGATGCTGGTGGAGCGCGTCGGATTCACGGCCAGCCAGATGCTCATCCGCAAGGACTCGACTTGCCCGTTCTGCCGGCACATTATCCCCGGAATCTGGCACGTTTGACGGTGTTCAGGAGGTCTCGACCCATGAAGATCGCAAGGAGTTCCACCATGGCTTGGTTGATGACGCAATGTATCGCACTCGTGGTCACCGCGCCCATCCTGCACGTGCGCGCAGCAAGGAGCGCAGCCGAGCAACCGAAAGTTCGGCCGGCCGCTGTCGCCGGCGGATTCTATCCCGCCGATCCCAAAGAGCTCTCGCAGATGATCGACGACATGCTGGCGAAAGCCACGCCTCCGCCCGTCGATGGCGAGATCCTCGCCGCGGTCGCGCCCCACGCCGGCTATCCCTACTCAGGACCCGTGGCTGCGTGGACCTACGCCGCGCTCAAGGGCCATAAGTATTCGCGCGTCGTCCTCATCGCGCCCTCGCATTACGTGGCCTTCAATTTCACCTCGGTCTACGACGGCGACGCGTATACCACACCCCTCGGCACAATTCCCGTCGACAAGGAGTTTGCCCGCCGGCTGGTGAAGATGAGCTCGACCATTCAGCTCTCCGACAAGGGCCACCAGGCAACCCAGGACGCTCCTGAGCACTCGGTCGAGGTTGAACTGCCCTGGCTGCAAAAAGTGCTGGGGAACTTTGAGCTGGTTCCCATCGTGATGGGCGACCAAAGCTACGAAAGCAGCCGCGCGCTGGGCGTGGCACTGGCCAAGATGCTGCGCGATAAAGCGAATGGGGACGGCGATACGCTGGTACTTGCCAGCAGCGACCTCTCCCACTACCACCCCTACGACGAAGCCGAGACCATCGATCACAAGACCCTGCACGCGCTTGAGGCGTGGGACTACTTCAGCATGTCGCGCAACTTTGAAACGCGCCTGTGGGAGGCCTGCGGCGGCGCGCCGATCGTGGCCGCCATGATCTACGCAGAGCGCATGGGCGCGAACAAGGCTGAGGTGCTCAAATACGCGAACTCCGGCGACACCTCCGGCGACCATTCGCGCGTCGTTGGCTACAGCGCCGATCTATTCGTCAAGTCCACGCACACGGCCGACGCGGTGCCGCCGTTCTCGCTCACCGATGCGGAAAAGACCGAGCTGCTTTCGGTGGCCCGTAAGTCGGTCGAGTACATGATCCAAAAGAATGAACCTTACGCGCCCCAGGCGAGCACGAGCGAAACGCTCAACCGCGAGTACGGCGCCTTCGTCACGCTTACTGAGGGCGGCGCGCTGCGCGGCTGCATCGGCTACACCTCACCGGTGAAGCCGCTCTATATGACCGTGCGGGATACGGCCACGCTGGCCGCCCTGCGCGACCCGCGCTTTCCGCCCGTCACCGCCCAGGAGCTGCCGCAACTGGACTACGAGATCTCCGTGCTCTCGCCGCTGCGCCGCATCACAAATACTGAGCAGATCAAAGTCGGCCAGCACGGCCTGCTGATGAAGAACGGCGACTCCGAGGGACTGCTGCTGCCGCAGGTCCCCGTGGAGCAGAAGTGGGACCGGCTGACCTTCCTTGAGCAGACCTGCCGCAAAGCCGGCATGGACCCGAACTGCTGGAAGGACGAAGACACCGACATCTTCAGCTTCACGGCGGTGGTGTTCAACGAGAAGAGCAGGGAGTAGGAATTAGAAAACAGGGAACAGTGATCAGTGTTCTGCGATCAGAGCTTCGGATCACCCTCGTTCATCTTTCGGCGTGGAACATCAGGGAAATTGGGAGCGATGCCTCCCAGCGCCGCCAGCTTCCTTGCGGCATTTTGCTCGACCAGATTCGCCCGCGCTGCCAGGAGAACTGCTGCTGCATTGATCGCTGCGGCCAGCCACGCCGTCTTCCAGAACCCGAACACCGGAATCAGAAAGCCGCTCAGCGCGAGCGCTCCCGCGCATCCGCCGAGCAGGTCGATGGCATACAACACGCCCAGCCCTAAGCGCTCGCCGCGGCCGCGCAGAAAGATCCCCGCCGCGACAACGAATTGATATCCGCCAAGGATGCCTGCCAAGGCGGCGAGTGCAGGAAAGAGGATCTGCGCAGCAACCCAGGCTGCTGCTGACGAAGCAAGACTCCCTATCAGGCTGACCACAAGCAGCAGCGCAGGACAGGCGAGCGCGAGCAGGAGCTGAACAGCCGGGAGAGAGAGCCGATCAAAACTGCCCTCAGGGGCTAAAGCCCCGGTTTGTTTTGCGGCACGCGACCCACCCACTGGGTGGGTGCCCCGGTCGTGCCCTGATACAAAGCCAGGGGCGAGACGCTCTTCCGCATTCGCGCGGCGCATTGCCAGCCAGCTTCCCAGCGCGATGCCCGCCATGAACAGGCCGATCAGCGTCGCCAGCTCGGTGTACACGTAGCCGTACACCGCCTGAAAGCCGAGCAGCAGAAAAATCTGCAGCGCCATCAACGTGAATCCCGTCGCCGCTACGCACGACCCGGCCGCCGCTCTCTCGCGCCGCTCACGCCCGGGCAGAAACGCCATCAGCCCTACGCACAAAAGCAACGCGATCGCCAGCGCGCCTGCAACCCGGCCAAACGCAACGTGCTCCGCGGCGCGAAACCAGTCGGCGTATCCGGACTTGAATTGTGCGCTCCACAACACCACGTCGAATGCGTAGGCGATGGGCGCGAAGTCCCGGTTCACCGGCGTCGTGGCCGCCGGCGCCAGTTCGGTCTCCACCTGATCCATCCGGTCCGGCATCATCCGGTAGGGAATGAAGTATTCGCGCACATATTGCGTGGCGAGCCGGCGCTCGCGCAGCCGCGCGACAAGCACCTGCGGGTCGCGCGTGAGGACGCCGGGCTCGATGGCGCCGAAAAAGTGAATCGTCTCCCCTGGAATCGCCGCCTGATACGGAAACACTTCGCCGAGTGTGCGGCGGATGGAGCGCAGAAACTCGGCAAGATCGGGGCTGATCGTCTCCTCCGAGGAGCGCAACTCAGCGGCAAGCAATCCGCCCGGCTCAAGGTGTGCGCGCGCCAGGCGGTAGAACTCCGCCGTGTAGAAGCGGTTCAATTGCGCCGTCTGCGGGTCCGGCACGTCGACGATGATCACGTCGAATTTTTCCTTGGTCTCGGTCAAGTATCGTCGACCGTCGACGAGATGCAGATGCACGCGCGGATCGGAATCGAAGTCCGCCGTCTGCGAGGAAAAGAACCGCCGCGCCATGCCGATCAACGCGGGGTCGAGCTCGACGTAGTCGAGGCTGGCGACGGTTGGATGTTTGAGCGCCTCGGCCACGCCGCCGTTCACGCCGCCGCCGATGAGCAGCACCCGCCGGGGCGCGGCGTGTTCCAGCAGCGCGTAATCGACAGCCTCCTCGGCCGCTGCCGGATCGGGCGCATTGGCGAGGATTGCTCCGTTCTCGTAGATGCTGCGGATCGGACCCGTTTCCGTCACCGTCAGATTGCCGTAGATCGTCTCGCGCGCGGCGACTACGTTGAAGCCGCGCCACAACCGCGCCCGCGCCGCCGCGTCGCAACGCGGAGCAACCCAAATCAACAGGGGAACCGCGGCCAGCGCTGCCGCACACGCCAGCAGCACAAGCGGCGCGCGGCGAAGGCGCAGGAGGAGCGCAATCGCCACGCAGAGATTCAGCAGGCCCGCGATTGCCGCGATCTGAAAGGCGTCGCAGAAGCGCAGGAGCACTACGCTGGCCAGGATTCCGCCAAGAGCCGAGCCCGCCGCCTCAAGCAGATAAGCGGAGCTGGCGGCCGCGCGCGGCGAAAGCCCGCTCTCCGCCTCGGCCATGCGCGCCGCCGCGACAAACACCGCGCCCGACGCCGCGCAAAACACGCTGAGGCACACGAGCGAGGTAAACAGCATGGGCACCGGACCCACCAGCTCGCCCGGCACAGTTTGGAATAGCACCTTTGCGCCGCGCAGCGCCCAGATCGTCGCCGGCAAGCTCGCGGCGAGCACACATTCGAGCGCGGCGACGGCGAGGCGCGGCCGATTCCGCCCAAGGCCCACGGCGGAGCTCAGGCCGCTTCCGGCGGCCGTCCAGAGAAGCCATGTGGCGAGCAGGATTCCCAGGGCGATCTCGTTGCCGTTGAAGACCTGGATGAGCTCGCGCATGAGCACGATCTGTCCCACGACCGCGGAGAAACCGCAGAGCGCGAGCGCCGCACGCGCGCCGAGCGCGGACTGGACAGCAGCGCTGGACGCGAGCTTGGGCGAGGAATCTGGACGTGCCGCATTCACTGCTACGGAATTAAAGGAGCGCAGCGAAGGAATTGCAAGGATGGCCCGCACAAAAGCAGTTCACAGTTCTTAGTTCACGGTACGCAGTGGAGATGACGAGCGAGTCAGGGCAGACGGACAAAAGGGCTGATTCGCTTGCGGAAAGGCCTGTTTTGGTGACGTTTGGCGACGAAAATCATCGTGTTTTTGGCAATTTTTGGACGACATTTGTTGATTATGAACGACTTATGCCGAACAAGTGCGATTTTTGTACCTCTAGGGGGTTTATGGGGTGGGTACCCCATTTGCCTCCGATCGCGATCTCTGAAGCTCTCGCGGAGATGAACGCGCATATTGCAGCCAAGCGGCTCTAGCTCTTCCCGTCCAGCACATCGCGCAGCGCGAAGCTGGTTTCCAGCCGGATCACGCCGGGCAGGCGCGAGAGTTCGTTCTGGTGCAAGCGGTTATAGTCGTCGATTCCGGCTACGCGAGCCACCAGAATGTAGTCGTATTGGCCGGCCAGGAGGTGGCAGCTCACAATGTCATGGCAGTGGCGCACGGCCGACTCGAACGCGCCAAGCACAGCGGCCGACTGGCGCTCCAGGGTGACACGGATGTAGACCGTCATGTGCTTGCCCAGCAGCCGGTCGTCGATGATTGCGCGATAGCCGCGGATCGCTCCGGACGCTTCCAGTGCCAGAATGCGTCGCGAAGCCGCCGAGGCCGACAGTCCCACGGTTTCGCCCACCTCGTAGTTCGTGGCACGGCCGTGACGCGACAGGTAGCGCAGGATGGCGACATCCAGTTCGTCCAGTCCGGCCGCCGCTCCCAACGGGATTCCAGGTTCTGCCGGCGTCACAGGTGATTGTTGCTCCAGAATGGCATCTAGGTCACGTTTCGTTCCCATCACGCCGGTATATCACAAAGTTTGCACACATTGGAAGCCATTTGCGCCGTAGAATGCCAATCAGTCGGAAATCTGGCGACCACACGCCGCCATCAAGCCCTCCCCATACGGCGCGTCGGCTACCGAACAGCAGCCCTCCCCCAGGGAGCGTCAAACAAGAGTGGAGGCCGGCCCGGTTAAGGAGAAGCAGCTATGATCGTCGGCGTTCCCAAAGAAATCAAGGACAACGAAGCACGCGTCGGGGTCACGCCGGCTGGCGTGAAAGAGTTGGCTGAGGCCGGCCACACCGTGCTCGTGGAGACCCAAGCCGGCGCTCAGTCCGGTTTTCCCGATGCGGAGTACCAGAATGCCGGCGCGGAAATCGTCGGTGATGCGGGCTTTGTGTGGAGCAAGTCCGAAGTGGTCGTCAAGGTCAAGGAACCCATCGAGACGGAATATCGCTTCTTCCGCGAGGGACTGGTTCTTTTCACCTATCTGCACTTGGCGCCGCTGCCTGCACTCACCGACAAGCTGCTCGAATCTAAAGTCATCGGCATCGCCTATGAGACGGTGCGCGACCAGCAGGGCACATTGCCTTTGCTGACGCCCATGAGCGAAGTTGCCGGCCGCATGAGTGTGCAGGTTGGCGCGAGCTATCTCGAGAAAGAGCGTGGTGGGCGCGGCATTCTGCTGGGCGGCGTCCCAGGCGTGCCGCCGGCGCATGTCACGATTCTTGGCGGCGGGGTTGTGGGCACCAATGCGGCCCGCGTCGCGCTCGGCTTCGGCGCCAGAGTCACCCTCATCGACGTCAACCTGAACCGGCTGCGCGAGCTCGACGACATCTTCGGCGGGCGCCTCTACACGCTGGCCTCGAACAGCTACAACATCGCCCAGGCCACCCGCGAAGCGGATCTGGTGATCGGCGGAGTGCTGATTCCAGGCGCTACGGCTCCCAAACTCATCACGCGCTCCATGGTGTCCCAGATGAAGAAGGGCGCCGTGATCGTGGATGTGGCCATCGACCAGGGCGGCTGCGTGGAGACGGCGCGGCCCACCTCGCATTCCGACCCCAGTTACCTGGTGGATGGCGTGGTGCACTACTGTGTCACGAACATGCCGGGCGCGGTGCCGCACACTTCCACGTTGGCGCTTACGAATTCAACCTTCCCTTATCTGCTGCGGCTGGCCAACCTGGGCGCTTGCGAGGCGCTCCGGCAGGATGCAGGACTGGCTGAAGGGCTGAATACCTGGCTGGGCACACTCACGTATCGTGGTATAGCCGAAAGCCAAAACCGGCCCTGGACTGCTGCGGCGAGCGTCATTGCCTGATCCCTTTGGCGTTGGTTCCCGAGGCCGCGGCACCGTTGACGCGCAACAGAATCTCCTTGACACGCTCATTGTGCATTTGTTAGGTTCCTCTCGCGGAAAAGACTAAGAGAGATCCATCGCCAAATACAGCGTCTCCGGACTGGAGTGTGTGCCGGTGCTTGTGGCTTGTGTTTGGGGTGGATTTTTGTCTTTAGCGGAATTTTCACGGCACGTTTTTCGGACTTTAACGGACGTAGCCAAGGATGGCATTGAATCGTTACACAGTCTATGACTCAGGGTGCTTTCTCAAGCCCCGTGTCCATCGGAGAGCGTGTCCGCTACTGCGGACCGCCGCACACTGCATTTCGCAAGCGAACGCGTACCTCCAGAGCCCGGCGTTGCTATCCGTGTCAGTTGAACGGTTGTGGTTTCCAATGACGGTGATTCTGAAAACGCAATAGCCCTGACAAACAGGGAAGACACTCAACGGCTCTTGAAACAGGAATATTGGGAGGCAATATGATTTCGTTAAATCGATCTGCGAGGCAACGAGCAGGAACCAGCCGCGGGACGAAGTGCGGGATTCGAGGTTCCGGATGGATTCTTCTGGCAATCGCGCTTCTGTTGATGCTTCCTTCCCGCGCGGCCTTTGCCCAGTACGACAATGGGAGCCTGGTCGGGACTATTCACGATTCCAGCGGAGCCGCTGTTCCCAACGTGACCGTGACCGTCGCGAACGAAGCCACCGGAGTCGCCTCGGCGGTCAAGACCAACGACTCCGGCGACTATGAGTTTCCATCGCTGCGCGTGGGTGTTTACACCGTCTCGGCAAACGCCCCTGGCTTTGCTGTTGCCGAGGCCAAGGCCATCACGGTCTCCGTGGGCATACGCGAACGCATCGACCTCGTGCTAAGAGTGGGCACGGCCCAAGCCACGACGGTCGAGGTGAGTGGTGTCGCGCTGCAGCTCCAAACTGAGTCGAGTCAGCGTGACCAAACCATCACCAACTATCAGACTCAAGGTCTGCCTCTGGTGAGCCGCAACTATTCGGATCTGGTGGACTACGTGACCGGCTCGCGGCCCGATCCGTCGCAGGCCAATCAGACGGGTGTCACGTCTCTCCTGCGCCAGGGATCATACAGCGTGAACGGGCAGCGCAGCATGTTCAACGACTACATGATCGACGGAATGGACAACAACTCCTACGGCGAAAGCAACCAGGGCTTCGACAACCAGATTATTCAGCCCCCGCCGGACTCCGTCGCCCAGTTTGACGTGGTGACCAACAACGAGAGCGCGGAATATGGCCGCTCCTCCGGCGCCACCGTCAACGTGGCCACCAAGAGCGGCACAAACCAGTTTCATGGCACGCTCTACGAATTCCTCCGCAACACGGACCTGAATGCATTCGGCTACATCAAACCGGTATCAGTCAACGCAGTCACCGGCCAGCAATACCCATTCTTCAAGCCTGTCTTCAATCGCAACCAATTCGGCGTCAACTTTGGCGGGCCGATCATGAGGAACAAGTTCTTCTGGTTCCTTGATTACGAGGGATTCCGCCAGAAGCTCACGCCGACGGTCGTTGATACCGTCCCCACCACGAACGAGCTCAATGGTCAACTGGCTGTTGCCGTGCAAGACCCGTGGAGCCCGGGCACCTATATTCCGGCTGGCACGCCGTACGCCAACTGGCCCACGCAGGCCAAGAGCGACGCCGACGCGACTTCGTTGGTGATTGCCAATTTATATAAGGGAGCGCTGGCCTCCAATGCGGGCGGCAGATGCGTGGTCACCGCGGGTTCCGCGACAACTGGTGTGGCCACGAACGATTGCCCGCTGAACGCGCCGTTCACCGACTATGCCGATAAGGGCGACCTGCGCCTCGACTTCCAGCAGAGCCAGAACACATCCTGGTTCCTGAAGGTCAGCGACCGCAAGGAGATCGGCAAGAACTATAACCTCCTGCCCGAGCCGATCGACATGCAGACCAACGGCCACATTTTGATTCACGATGAGCAGGTGGCTCTTGGCTTCAATCATTCCATCGGGACGAATAAATTCATCGATGCCCGTCTCGCGCTCTCCGGCACCAAAGCAGGCAAATGGACATTCGCCATTGGTAGCTCGGCGTTCCCGTCGGGTACGATTCCAGGTTTGCCAACCATCGCCAATGTTTCCGGCGGCCTGCCGTCAATGGCCATCAGCGGCGGCTTTACCTCCTTCGGCCGCCAGAGCACGAACCCGCAGTGGCAGAATCCCTCCCTGATCGATCCCAAGGTGAACTTCACCTGGGTAAAGGGCCGGCACTCGCTCAAGTTCGGCTATGAATACGAGAAGGTCTTTCAGGAGATTCAGGACTCGAATCCGCTTTACGGGTCCTTCGCCTTCTCGAACGGCTACAGTGCTTGCCCGGCAGCGGCTGGATCGAGTTGCCCGAACACCAGTTCCGTGGCTGACACCTACTTTGCCGACTTTCTTTTTGGCGCTGCGCGTACGTACTCACTTGCCACTTACTACATCACGCACGTGTACCAAGGCATGGATAGCGCCTATGCGCAGGACGACTTGAAGGTCACCAATAACCTGACCTTGAATATTGGACTGCGCTGGGAGTACGGTTCGCCCTGGTCCGAACGCAACAGCCTCATTTCGAACTTCAACCTGGGCACTGGAACATTGCAAACCCTGACCCCCGGCTACACGACAGCGCAGTCGCCCATGTGCGGCTCGGCGCCGTGTATCGCACCCGTTAGCGGCGGCGGCGTTTATGGCAAGACGCTCGTGCATCCTGATCTGTCGGACTGGGCGCCGCGCGTCGGCTTCGCCTTTGCGCCGACCAACGCGATCGCGATCCGCGGCGGATTCGGCAGCGCCTATGTCCACTACTGGCGCGCCGGATCGGGCAACAATATCGCCATCAATGCACCTTTTGCGTTGATCACCAACGTCACCAACCCGAACATGGCCGCGACAGGCCTGGGCAACACAGCCGGCTACTACAGGCTGTCCCAGGGCTTCCCAACAGGTCTGGCAACGACCTTCAGCGCCGGTACCGACAACATCGACTCCATCCCGCCAAACACCAAGGACGGATACGCGGAGAGCTGGTTCCTGAGTGTGCAGAAGACACTTGCCAAGAACATCCTGCTCGACATCGCCTATGTGGGTAACCATGGTGTCCACCTGCAGGGCTTCGTCAATGCCAACCAGGGCAATCCGGCATTGCCGGTCACTACAGCGGGACAGTACGCGAATGTTCCCGCAGGCAAATGGCAACGTCCTTACATGGCGTGGGGTGGTTACCTGCTGAACAACTCCACTCTCTATCCCTCATTCAGCAACGGCGACATTACGCAGGCGCTCAGCAAATTCCATTCCACCTATAACGCGCTCCAGGCGCGGTACGAGCAGCAAATGGTGGGCGGGCTGACGCTGCTGAACTCCTTCAGTTGGCAGCACGCCATGGATAATGCCTCGTCGACTCTCGACGCCAACACGCCGTGCCCGCAGAACGGCGACAACATCCAGGGCGATTACGGCCAATCGGACTACAACCTGCCCATCGCCAACATCACCACCCTGGTGTACGAGCTGCCGGTGGGGCAGGGGAAGAGGTTCCTGAACAACGCCAACGGAATGGTGAACGCAGTGCTGGGCGGATGGCAGATCAGCGCCGTGAACTTCATGCAGGCTGGCACGCCGTTCAACGTTCAGTACACGCCGAACGCGGCCAACCAGACTTCACCTACGTTGAGCCAGAATTGGCGCGGATTCAACGCATATCGCCCCAACCTGGTTTCCGGCGCACCCTACATCCAGAGGACACATTTGGCCAACGGACAAGTGCAGTACATCAACGCGGCGGCGCTGAACATTCCCGAGACCTACACCACCGGTGCATCGCTCACAGCCGGCGGCACGATTGCGAACCCATTTGGCAGCCTGCCCAAGAATTATGGCCGTACGCCGGCGTATTACGAAACCGACCTGGCCTTCAACAAGCACTTCAACACGCCCATAGAGCGGGTGAAGATCGAGTTCCGCTCCGAGCTGTACAACATCTTCAACCACACCAACCTGTACCTGCCCGGCGGAACAGGCGGCAGCACCGTTTCGGGCACCGCGAACGGAGTCTCCGCGCCCACGAGCCTGGGCGGCGGTACCATCACGTCGACCTTCTCGCCTCGCATCGTCCAGTTCGGGTTGAAAGTGACGTTTTAACCCGCATCAACCAGGTGTGCCGGCCACGGAAAACGCGGCCGGCGCATCCTGCAGGTTTTTCGATTCTCCGCAACGCAGCTCTCAAGCTGTCTGGCGGAGAGCCGGATTCCAGAGTGATAAGCTGGGATCAGCAGCACGCCTGCAGCATTGGTGCGGCGCTGTTGCATACGAGACCGCGGCGATTCGGCTCGCGGGATCGCGCCCACTGAGAGACCAGAGTCTGGGCGGAAGAACAGCAATCCACCTTGATCGAAGGCGACGCACCAGCTCGCCAGCACGTTCAGCGCAGCGGTTCCGTGTGCGTCGAATTGCGTTTTGCCTCGGATCGTGTTGTTCTCCGTCATCCAGTCATCAGGAAAGGAAGCTTGAGGCGTGATCACCAGACAAGAAATCCTCAGCGAATTGGGCAGCGCGGCGCAACCATGGGACGTGTTGGTCATTGGCGGCGGAGCCACCGGCTTGGGCGCGGCGGTAGAAGCGGCGGCCCGCGGCTACCGCACGCTGCTTGTCGAGCGCTCCGATTTTGCCAAGGAGACCTCGAGCCGGAGCACCAAGCTGGTGCACGGCGGGGTGCGCTATCTCGAGCAGATGAACCTGACGCTCGTTCTCGATGCCCTGCGCGAGCGCGGCCACATGCTGCGCAACGCGCCGCATCTGGTCCACGATCTTTGTTTTGTCGTCCCTGCTTACAGCTATCTTTCCCTTCCATACTATGGCGTCGGTCTCAAAATCTATGAGAGGCTTTCGGGTCGATTATCCTTCGGCCGGTCAGAGTTACTCTCCCGCAAGAGCACGCTCGAAAAACTGCCCGGAGTCAGCAGCGAGGGCCTTCGCGGCGGCATTCTCTATCACGATGGCCAGTTCGACGACGCCCGCTATGCCATCGCACTGCTGCGCACGCTCGAGGATCTGGGCGGAACCGCCATCAACTATGTTGAAGCGACGGGCCTGATCGAGCGCGGCGGCAAGATCGTTGGCATCCAGGCGCACGACTGCGAAGGCGGCGCCGTCTTCGATGTGCAGGCCAAGGCGGTGATCAACGCCTGCGGAGTTCACGCCGAGGAAACGCTCGCGCTCAACGGCCGCCCGCGCGGCTCGTTGCTTGCCATCAGCCAGGGATCGCATTTTGTTCTTCCGCGTTCCTTCCTGCCGGGAGATACCGCGCTCATGATTCCCAAAACAGCAGATGGGCGCGTCCTTTTTGCTATCCCTTGGCTCGGCGCGCTCCTTGTCGGAACCACCGACGTACCGGTTGACGGAACCTCGCCCGAGCCTCGCACGCTCCCTGAAGAAAAAGCGTTCCTTCGCGACCATATTGCCCGCTACCTCGGCCACGCGCCCCGCCCGGAGGAGATTCTCAGCGTGTGGTCGGGTCTGCGGCCATTGGTTCGTAAGGGCGGCATCAAAACCTCAAAGCTCTCGCGCGATCACACCATCCTGGTGTCAGCTTCGGGCCTGATTACCGTCACGGGCGGAAAGTGGACAACCTACCGCCGCATGGGCCAGGACACCATCGATCGCGCGGCGCTGGTTGCCGCGCTTTCCAAACGATCCTCGCCGACCCTGGAACTGAAACTGCATGGCTGGACCTCTGAAGCCACCGCCGCAAAGTCGGCGTGGGAGTGCGTTTACGGATCCGACTTGCCCGCGCTTCGTGCGTTGTCTGCCGAGGATGCCAGCTTGAACTGCTTGCTGCACCCGCGTCTGCCCTTCCGGCTCAGCGAGGTGGTTTGGGCGGCACGATACGAAATGGCGCGCACGGTTGAGGATGTGCTCGCCCGCCGCACGCGCGCTCTTTTCCTCGATGCGCGCGCCGCCATGGATGCCGCACCCGCCGTCGCAGACCTGCTGGCGCGCGAACTCCACCGTTGCGACGGCTGGAAAGCAAAAGATCTGCGGAGTTTTCAGGAAACGGCGAAAGGCTATCTCTACCAGGAATAAGGCGGCCGGAGCGCCATCATCACGGCTGCACGCCCGGCGGGATCAGCAGCGTAAGCGAATGGGGCACGACTTCGAGCCGCACCGGTAGAGAACCCAGAACCTCTCCATCCGCTTCGACAAAGAGCTCCTCAGCCGAGCCGTTCCGTGCCCGGCATTCGATCGATGGTGTGTCCAGCAGTTCCACTTCGCGTTCGAAGGTGTGCCGCCCGGCGAGCGCCGCAAGCAGGAACATGAGATAACGCAAGCGGCTTCGCGTCTTGAACGCCAGCAGGCTCAGGCTCCCGTTGCGCAAACTGGCGCCGGGAGCAAGCGTGCCCAGGACCCCGCCAAACGAGCGCACGCGCACTGCCAGCAGTTGCGAAACCTCCACGATGCGCCCGCCGCCATTCCCGTTCGACGGTAGAACGGCCTCAAAAAGCGGAAAGGAAGAAGTGGCCCAGGTCCGCCACGCCTCGATCAGATAGAGAACATATCCCAGCCGCCGCTTGAGCCGCACATCCAGCCGCGACATCAACAGGGCATCGGCCCCAATTCCCGCCGCTACGATGAAGTAGCGCGCGCCGGGTTTGCCCGTGTGGTCGTGGTAGTGAATGCGGCCGACGGATACCCGCACCGGCGCGGAATCGAGCAGTTTGCGCGCCACCTTGCCCGGCGGCGCAATTAACCGCAGATCCGATGCCAGGGCGTTCGCTGTACCCAGCGGAACTACGCCGAGGGCAACGTCGGTTCCCACCAGGCTCTGCAAAACCTCGTGGACTGTGCCGTCGCCGCCGCAAGCCAGAATCGTATCAAAACCGTCGCGCACTGCTTGACCCGCAAGGGCCATCGCGCTGCCCGGCGCACCGGTTTCGAACGCTTCCGCCACAACACCGGCTTCGCGGAGCGCGGCCTTGATCTTGCCGACGGCTGCATCCCTCCGCGAGGAGTATTGGCCGGAAGCCGGGTTGTAGATCAGCGCCACACGGCGCATTGCGGGTTTCACTTTGACGGTGGTTCCTATCTGTTCAAAGTGCCCTCAGGCACATCTTGCTATCATCGCAGGTTTCAAGACAAAAGTGCGGAACGCATGGAGAGGATGACACAAAAGGTGTATCAATTTTGATCTGTCTGGGTCTGCTCTGCCTGGGCTGCAGACGTCGTGTCAGAAGAGACAGCTTGTTTGCGCCCGGCTGGCTTGCGCATTTGCCGTGAGCGCCCGCGCTCTCGCTCGGGCTTTGGATGCAGGTCTGACGACTCGGGGCAACTTAGAACCAAAGACGCCACAAATGCCAGACGGCATAGATGCCCAACGCGGCTGCTCCTTCAATCGCCAGCGCCCACCTTACACCCCGCCCTAAGTCGCTGAGGTTCACGATTGCCTCGGCGGGCCACTCGGCGTCCGCGCTTATGGCGCCCGCCCTCATAACCTGGGTCCGCGTCAACGGGGCGGCATAACTGCTCATTTGCACACGAGGCGAGAGCAGGGAAGTCAAGGCTGCTGCCAGCGGTATATTGTCGAATCGTTGGGTTGGCACGTAGGCGCCCTCCTTCGACTCCTATCGGCGATACGCCGCACGAAATGAGTCGAAATCGACAACAAAGATGGCCACCAAAGGCCTAACCTTCGTAATCGATGCCTCATTATGTTGTCTGCTCTCGGCAGCGGCGGGCGATTTAAATCATTCCTTGGTCGATCGGTCCCAAGATGATAACTAACTCGCCAACTATGCCCAATCTGGGACCTTCGGCGTGGCTGGCGCGACAGAAGGTCAAATCAAGCCTCGGCACAGATCGCCAGCTCGACGGGCTTCGCGCAACCTACGGCCGCGCTGACTGACAACGTGACGGCCGGCCGCAGGCAGCAGTTTGGCCGTTGGTGCGGTAGCCTGCGGCCTTCCTTACGCACGATTCACGCAAGCCCGCTATCATGCCTGTTAGAGGCAGATCGTCCCATGAATCCCAGTGGCAATACGATTCTCATTACTGGCGGTGGCTCCGGCATCGGCCGCGGCCTCGCTCAATCCCTTCATGCTCTCGGCAACCAGGTCATCATCGCCGGCCGCCGGCGCCAGGCTCTCGATGAAACCACTGCCGCCAATCCCGGCATAAAGTCGCTCACTGTCGACATGCAGGATCCTGCGTCGCTCCGCGCCTTTGCCGCGAAGGCCATCGCCGAGTTTCCTTCGCTCAATGTCCTCATCAATAACGCCGGCATCATGCGCCCTGAGAAGCTGCTCGCGCAGCAGCCGGATCTGGCCGACGCCGAAGCCATCGTGGCCACCAATCTGCTCGGCCCCATCCGCCTCACCGCGGCTCTGCTGCCTCACCTCGAGAAGCAGCCGCGCGCCACCATCATCAATGTCTCCTCGGGGTTGGCGTTCCTGCCCCTCGCGCTCACGCCCACTTACTGTGCGACAAAAGCCGCTATCCACTCCTATTCGCGCTCGCTCCGCCACCAACTCCGGAACACGAACGTCGAGGTCCTGGAGCTGATTCCTCCCTACGTGGCTACCCAGCTGATGGGCGGCGCAGACGATCCACGCGCCATGCCGCTCTCGAAGTTCATCACTGAGGTGATGGAGATCCTGAAGACGCAACCCACGCCGCCGGAGATTTGCGTCGAAAACGTGAAGCCACTCCGCTTCGCTGCCGAGAGCGGTAACTTCGACACCATCTTCGCGCGGCTCAACGCGTCATGGGATGACACGCACTGATGTTTCCGCCGTCGGGCGATCTTCGCCGCAGAGCATAGAATCTAGCCATCCTCGCGCAGCCGCATCGCCGCGCCGGATTTCCTAGATTTCCAGTTACACGCCGGATTCGCACAGCCTTGCCGCAGGGCGGTTCTGGCCTACACTCTTCCCTATGGCCACCGTCCCCGACCTGACCCTCGAAGCCGGACTACCCGCAAACGTGGACGCGGAAAAGACCATCCTGGGCGCAATCCTGCTCGACAACGCCGGCCACGCCGAGGCCGCCGAAGTTCTCAAGGCCGACGACTTCTCGCTCGACTCGCATCGCCGCATCTTCTTGCGCATGAGTGAGTTAGTTGACTCCGGTCGTGCCGTGGACATCGTCACCCTGGCCGAGGAGCTGGCGCGCTACAAGGAGGTCGAAGCCGTTGGCGGGGTGGCCTACCTGGCCTCTCTCACTGAGGGTCTCCCCCGCCGTCCCGTTGTCGAGGAATACATCCGCATCGTTAAAGATAAGAGCATGTTGCGCCGGCTCATGGGCATCTGCTCGGCCGCCATTGCCAAGGCCGCCGACCAAAGCCAGGATGCCATCGGCGTCCTCGACGAGACCGAGTCGCAACTGCTCGAGGTGAGTGAAGCGGGCCTCAACCAGGGCCTTCTGCGCATCGAGACCATCGTCCGCGACTCCTTTGGCACCATTGATAACCTCTACAAGAACAGCCGCGAGATTACGGGCTTGGCCACCGGCTTCACAGCCTTCGACTTGAAGACGCGGGGCCTGCAAAAGGGCGAGCTGATTATCATCGCGGCGCGGCCTTCCATGGGTAAAACCGCCTTGGCCATCAACATCGCGCAGAACGCCGCGGTTCATCATCAGGCTGTGGTAGCCGTCTTCAGCCTAGAAATGAGCCGAGAATCGCTCCTGAAGCGGATGCTTGCTTCCCAAGCGTGGGTCGACCAGCGCAACATGCGCGAAGGTTTCATTTCCGGGGAGGATCATGAGAAGCTGACCAGGGCATTGGGCCACTTGGTCGAATCGCGAATCTTCGTTGACGACGCAGCCAGTATTACACTTGCCGAGATGCGCGCGAAAGCCCGCCGCCTCAGGCAGAATGCCGGCGGCCTCGATCTCATTGTGGTTGACTATCTGCAACTGATGTCGGCCACACTTCCAGGAAATGCACGCAAAGGTTACGAAAACCGCGTCCAGGAGGTCTCGGCCATAACGCGCGGCCTGAAAGCCATGGCCAAGGAACTCAAGGTGCCGGTGGTCGCGCTCTCGCAGCTCTCCCGCGCCAGTGAACGCCGCAGCGACGACAAACGCCCCATGCTCAGCGATCTTCGCGAGTCGGGCTCCATTGAGCAGGACGCCGATGTCGTCGCCTTCATCCACCGCGAGTCCTACTACAACCGCGACGAAAGCAAGACCGATGCCGATGCCTCGGATTCGGAGATCATCATCGCCAAGCAGCGCAATGGACCCACCGGAACGATCCACCTCAACTTCATTCAGAAATTCACATTGTTCGTGGACGCCGACATGACCCGCGAGTCCTAGCACAGGACAAATGTATACTCCCCCCTCCTTGCGCCCGCTTCGCCCGCGTGACTATCTTTGTCCAAGCACCTTGAGCATTTCCGGGGAAGACGTTCATGGACGTTCTCAAACGACTCTTCGAGCAGCATTTTCATGTGCCGGCCGAGCGTGCGCTGCCACTTCAGGGCCAGCTGGGCGGCTCGGGGCGCGTCATTGTCCGCCTCGTCGGCTCGGGCAAGAGCGCGATCGGAATTCTCTACTCCGTGCGCGAGGAGAATGTCGCCTTTCTCGAATTCTCCCGCCATTTTCGCCGTCACGGCTTGCCGGTTGCGGAGATTTATGCCGAGGATTTGAGCCAGGACGCCTACCTCGAAGAAGACCTGGGCGACACGACCCTCTTCGAGTTTCTTAGCGCCAATCGCTCCGGCGACGTCATCGCCCCGCAAGCCGTTGAAGCCTATCGCAGAGTCGTGGCAGTTTTGCCGCGCTTTCAGGTCCAGGCGGGGCGCGATCTGAACTACAAAGTCTGCTATCCGCGCGCAAGCTTCGATCGCCAGTCCATCGCCTGGGATCTGAACTACTTCAAGTACTACTTTCTTCGCCTCGCAGGCATCCCCTTCAACGAGCAGGCGCTCGAGGTCGATTTCACCCGCTTGACCAAGTTCCTGCTCAGCGCCAATCACGAATACTTTCTCTATCGCGATTTTCAAAGCCGCAACGTGATGCTGCGCGATGGGCAGCCGTATTTCCTCGACTACCAGGGCGGCCGCAAAGGCGCGCTGCAGTACGACATTGCTTCCCTTCTTTACGATGGCAAGGCCGATTTGCCGCCCGATCTGCGCCACCAATTGCTCGACGACTATCTCAACTGCCTCGCCGGCTTCATCGATCTCAAGCGTGACGCGTTCATGGAGCACTTTTACGCGTTCGTCTACGTGCGCATCCTGCAGGCGTTAGGCGCCTATGGCTTCCGCGGCTTCTATGAGCGCAAGCCTCATTTTCTGCAGAGCGTTCCTTACGCGCTCAAGAATCTGCGCTGGCTCGCGGACCACGTCAAGCTGCCCATCGCTTTGCCGGCGCTGCTCGATGCGCTGGAGAGAATGTCGTCTTCCGAGAAATTGAAGGACCACGCCGCGCCCGCTCCGGGCTTGACCGTTCGCATCTTCAGCTTTTCCTTCCACCATCCCATGCCCGTCGATGGGGCTGGCAACGGCGGCGGATTCGTCTTCGATGCACGCAGTCTGCCCAATCCCGGCCGCCAGGAACAATTCCGCTCTCTCACCGGCCAGGACCCGGCGGTCATCGACTATCTCGACCGGCAAGAAAGCGTGCACCAGTTTCTTGCTCACGCTGTTTCGCTTGTTGATGCCAGCGTCGCCAACTATCGGCAGCGCGGCTTCTCGAACCTGATGGTTTGCTTCGGCTGCACCGGCGGCCAGCACCGCTCGGTCTATCTGGCGGATCGGTTGGCGAAGCAACTGCGCGGCGTCAATGGCGTCGAAGCCATAGTCCAGCACACTGAGCTCGAGAAATTAGGCAAATCCGGAGAGGCCGAATAAATGAAGGCGATGATCCTCGCCGCCGGCCTGGGCACACGCCTGCGCCCGCTTACCGACGATCGTCCCAAGGCGCTGGTCACAGTCGCCGGCCGCACACTGTTGGAAATCACGCTCAGCCGCTTGCGTGCCTTTGGTGTGCGCGAAGTGATTCTCAATGTCCATCACTTCGCGGAAATGATCGTCGATTACCTCGAAGCCAACCACAACTTCGGGATGCGCATTGAAGTCTCGCGCGAAGACGCCCTGCTCGACACCGGTGGAGGGCTGAAAAGAGCCGCCTGGTTCTTTCTTGCGGACGGCGAGAGCGCGCACGAGCCGTTCCTCGTTCACAATGTCGACGTCATCAGCACTGTCGATCTCGCGCGCATGGTGCGCTTCCACACGGAACACAACGCCCTCGCCGTCCTTGCCGTGCAACAGCGCGAAACGTCGCGTTTTCTGCTTTTCGACGAACACGGCCAGCTCTGCGGCCGCCGCGCAGGCCAGAATGAGGAGCCCGAATGGGGCCGGCCTACTCCGCGGTTCCAGGCAGTCGCATTCTCCGGTATCCACGTCCTGTCGCCACGCATCTTCGCCAAGCTGCCCGAGGAAGACGTCTTTTCGATCGTCCCCGCCTATCTGCGTCTCGCCGCTCAGGGCGAGAAGATCCTGGCCTTTCGCGCCGATGAGTTCTACTGGCGCGATCTCGGCCGTCCGGAGAACCTCATCGAAGCCGCGCGGGATATGGAGAACGGAACGTACCCAGCGAGTTGACGCCGCACCGTCTCCAGAACGGCCCGAGCGCAACATCGCTCAGCTGGCCAACGCCTCCCGAAATGCTACGGCAGCAATCGAACCGGCACGTCGGAGGCTCCGCCACTGTCAACGGCAAAGCAATCATAGCTCATTCAAAATCAGCGCGATCCGCCCGACTAGCAGGTTGTTGGGCGATTCTCCAGGGTCCACCTCGATCAGCGCCACGGGAAAGGCGATGTTCTGTGGGCGAAGGACGAGACGGCTGGCAAGAAAATCGACGTAACGGAGCGTCAGGTGCGAGTCCTGACGAACGGCGTAAAGATTGGGCCGGCTGGGCCGGTAGGGCAGTAGCGAATTATAGTGCCGGTCAATGAGCACAATCGCTTCGGGCAGCACCAGCGGGTCCATCGGCGGGGCATCCTCCGAGGATACGCGGACAGCGACAAACCGCTCCCATGCGTGGCGGGCGCTCGATGCGCGCGCGCGGGCCGACTGAAGTGCCGCCGTAGGCAGGTGCAGCATCGACTGAACTGCGGAGGGCCGGATCACCGGCTCGAAGAGCGCCACAGCGTGCGAGACGACCGGCACAGCGCTGCCATCCTCTCCTTCAAGGCCAAGCCCTGCCTGTTGCACGGAAGGCAGCAGATCGGCAACTGTCAAATGCTGTGCGGCCAGGATGCGATCCATGGCCTCGAGCGAAAGTTGGCGCCGGCTGCGCAGGAAATTGGAGAGATGCGCTTGTCCGAATCCGGTCTGTCGGGCCAATAACGAAACGCTGACCGTCCCGCGCTGTATCCTTCGCAGCAGCTCCAGGCGGAGGCGCTCGTGCATCTGTGTGAAGTTCATCTGTGGAAAATTCGCCGCCAGCAATGGGTGTGAATGCTATCCCATTCCCCTTGGAAAAGTTATCAAGGCTGGTTGCCCTTCATTTTGAGCGTCTTGTTCGGGATTGAAAAGGCATTGAATGGAAAATGTTGGCGGTGTGTTGACGGAAAGGAAGCAGACCCCTAGATTTGGTTTACTAAATCAAGCACTGACTTGTGGGAATCTTTTGGGAAGCGTTCAATCGACGCCAGCCTGAGCGGATGCGGAGGAGTATCTCTTGCGACGGCGACTGAACATTTGCCGGGGGAACTTGCTCGACCCGGGTTTTCCATTCCCGCGCCAACGCGCTTCGCAAGGGCGCCGAGGACAAGCCAGACGAGAATATTCCAGGATCTGCGCGCCTATGGTCATGACAGAAAACAAGAGAGCTCAGGCGGCAATCCCCCATCAGGACAATAGAAACCTGAGTTGCCTGGCCTGGTTCTCTTCACCCCGTGGAACAACCAGCACCACAAAATTCCGTCGGGAGATGAAACCTATATGGAGAATCGGTCATGGATGTGCGCGTTCAATTGAAAGTTTGCGAGGGGTGCGGTTGCCTTTGGTACCGGGTCCCGACCCAAGGGAGTGTGTATTGCAAGGAGTGTGAGTCAAAACTGAGAGATTTTCCATCGCCGGAGACCCGAAAGCGTCGCGGACGCCCGAGTCACAGGCAGCTCGCCCGGGTTTGGGCGGTGGTTGAGGCAGCGGGAGGTGCGCAATGAGCGCAGCGTTCCAGTTGCCGATGGAATGGGAAGCCAGCAATTCGCAGGCGGTTTGGCGAATCGAACGGAGGAAATGGGAGCGAGAATCAGCGGCGCAGCGTGAAAGAAAGCTGGTAAAGCGTGCGGCCAAGCCCCCGGCAAGCCTGGCCTTCTACCGGCGGCATACAGAAAGCCTGTTACGGCGCTACCTGTATGCTTCTATGCAAGTGGGCAGGGCGCCTTCAATCCTGGGCGATCCGGTCGGGCGGGGGTGGGCGTCCAGCCGCCCGATCCGCACCTTCGAGGACGCGGTCATCTTTGTCCTCGATATCGAAAACTGCCTGAGCCAGCTCGGCTCGCTGGATCGCGAGTTGTTGAGCCGGGTCGTGCTTCAGGAATACACGCAGGTCGAGGTTGCCACAATGCTCGGCATGAGCGAGCGGACCGTTGCTTACCGAGTTCCGCTGGCCCTTGACCGGCTAACGGAGAAGTTGCTAGCAGCCAGTCTGCTCATCCTACCGCACTAATACGGGCCAACCGAAAGAACCGGCACAGGAGCGCGCGCATTGCGTCCTCCTGTGCCGGCCCCGTAAGGGCACAAAGGTGCTTTGAAATCTGCGCGGCCTCTGCGCGCAATTCCACGCGTGATTCATATGTTTGCCAGGATTCGGGCGTTCCGGCGGCATCCGTCCGCACGGTGGACGTCCCCTGCTCGTTCATGGAAGAATGCGTGACTGTCGGGTGAATCCGATAGGGAGGAAGCGTTTTCATGCATTCCGCACTCCGTCCCACCTTAGTCTTCATGCTGCTGGCCCCGGCTCTACTGGCCGGTCAGCAACCCACTCCGACCACCGCATCTCAGGCGCCCAACAGCGACACAAGCTACATCGACGCGCAGGGAACAGCCCACGTGACGCGTGTGGTACCGGTGCCGGCCACCATCAGCCGTGAAGCGCAGCAATGGCTGAGTCAAGCCACACCGGATCAGGGTCCGCCGGAAACTCTTCCCGAGCGCCGCGCCCGCACAGATGCGTACACGGCCCAGGCGCGCGTGGCCTGGACCAAACTCTGTCCCAATCAGATCGTCGAGGACAAGATCGCCGGCGTCCCCGTGCGCATCGTCACTCCGCCCGAGATACCAGCGGCAAATCGGGACAAAGTCTTTATGAACCTGCACGGCGGTGGCTTCAACTCCGATTCCGGCTCCTATGCCGAATCCATTCCCATCGCCAGTTACGCCAAAGTCAAGGTTGTGGCCGTGCTCTACCGCCTTGCGCCGGAACATCCCTTTCCCGCCGGCATCGATGATGCGATCACTGTCTACAAGGAGCTGTTGAAGACATACAAGCCCGCGCACATCGTCATCTATGGAACTTCGGCTGGAGCCATCATGACCGGGGAAGTGGCCGTAAAGCTGAAGCAGTTGGGCCTGCCCATGCCGGCGGCGCTGGGCATCTTCAGCGGCATCGGCGACTTTGCGCGCGCTGGAGATTCAGCTTCCATCTACTCTCTGCGCGGCCTCTCCGGGCATCTCGATCCGCCGGGGCCCGGACCGCATGATCCCTACTACATAGGCAACACCGATCCGAAAGATCCGGTGCTCTCGCCGATCTATGCTGACCTGCACGGCCTGCCGCCTACGCTCTTCGTCACCGGCGAGCGCGACGCCCTGCTTAGCGGCACGGTGAACCTGCACCGCGCGTTCCTAAGCGCAGGCGTTGATGCCCGGCTCGTGGTCTTTGACGCGCTCTCTCACGCGTTTTGGTACAACGCACAATTGCCCGAGTCAGTCGAGGCCAGCCACATGATGGCGGACTTCCTTCTTGCGCACGTCAGCCAGTAAGCGCAGCGCGAGTAGATCGGCCCTACACCACGGCGTTGCGTCGAATCGCTTCGCGGTACCACTCTGCGCTCAGTTTGGGCGTGCGCTTCTCCGTCTTGAAATCCACGTAATGAATTCCGAAGCGCTTGCTGTAGCCGTCGGTCCACTCGAAGTTATCGAGCAAGCTCCACAGGAAGTATCCCTTGACGGGGAAGCCCTCGGCTGCGGCGCGATGCAAGTGCGTCAGATGGTTGCGCAGATACATCACGCGATCGGTGTCTTCGATGCGGCCGTCTGCCGTCACGACGTCGTCCGCCGAGCAGCCATTTTCCGTGAAGTAGATGGCTTTCGGATGCCAGAGATCGCAAACGTTGCGCACCGCCCAATACATCACCTCTGGGCCGACGGCGATCCACGGCGAAGCCATGTGCGGATACGATGCCTGCCGCGGCACAATCGCATAACCCTTCGGCGAACCGTCGGCGCGAACATAATAGGGCGCGTACACGTTCAGGCCGACAAAGTCGATCGGGCTGCCGATGGCTTTCATATCGCCCTGCTCGATCTTCAGCGCATTCTTTCCTTCGCGCTCCAGATAACCATCGGTGTACTTACCTTCCAGAACCGCAGTCAAGAATGCGGCATTTTCCTCGCGCGTCGCCCGCCGCGCTGCCTCGATGTTCTTTTCGTCCTCAATCACGGGCACAAAAGACGTCGCATTCTCGGCCAAACCCACTTGTGCAGCCGGCGCGCTGGCGCGAACCGCCTGCACGCCCAGCCCGTGCGCGAGGATCGCGTGATGGCGCACCTGATTCACCTCGGCCGCGGGCAGCATCAGCCCCGGCGCAAACTTGCCTGTCTTGTAGCCAAGATCCGTGAACGAGCTGAACTCGTTCGTCGTCATGAAATGGTGGACGCGGTCAGAGAGCTGTCCCGCCACGTAACCCGCGTAGTCGGCGAATGCTTTCGCGGTGTCGCGCGACTGCCAACCTCCCTTAAGAGCGGCGGGCAGGTCCCAGTGGAAAAGCGTGATGTAAGGTGTAATTCCGTTTGCGAGCAACTCATCCACTACGCGGAAATAGTGTTCCAGACCCGCCGGATTCGGCTGTCCAGTGCCGTCGGGAAAGATACGCGGCCAGGAGATCGACATCCGGTACCCGCCGACGCCGAGGTTCTTGAGCAGCCGGATGTCCTCTTTGTACAGGTGATAGGAGTCGTCGGCCACATCGCCCGTGTCGCTGTTGAAGATTTTGCCCGGCGTGTGCGCGAACACATCCCAAATCGATGGCTTCCGCCCGCCCTCGTTCACGGCGCCTTCAATCTGGTACGCCGCCGTCGCGCATCCCCATACAAAGCCTGGCGGGAATTGCCGGTTCTCCGCCTGCGGCTGGCCAAACGACGACTCGGGAAACGAGACGCCGGCAAGCGCCGCGGACGCTGCCACGGTCTTGCCGAATTGACGGCGTGAGATATCTTTCATCGACGGGATCGCCCTCTCGGCCGCAGAGAAAGTCACCTCAAACGATTGGATGGAACTATGCCGATCGGGTGTCCCACTGCAGCGGAATCAAAGGGCGATTATAGCTGACTGAAACTGACGCCGAAATGCGCACAGCGTCGCAAACTTCCACGCTCATTTCAGGGGGTACGCAAAAAGGCCGCAGCCCCTTGCAAAGCTGCGGCCCTTGCGGCTCACTTTCAGCAGATCCGTTACATCTCCTTCACGCCTTCCACAAACGCCTTCAGCTTGCGGCTGCGCGAAGGATGGCGCAGCTTGCGCAGCGCCTTGGCTTCGATTTGCCGGATGCGCTCGCGCGTCACCTGGAAGCTCTGGCCGACCTCCTCCAGCGTGTGCTCCGAGCCGTCTTCCAGCCCGAAGCGCATCTTGATCACCCGCTCCTCGCGTGGTGTGAGCGTGCGCAGCACCTGCGACGTGTATTCCTTCAGGTTGACGCCGATCACCGCCTCCGATGGCGATACCGCCTGCCGGTCCTCGATGAAATCACCCAGGTGCGAGTCTTCCTCTTCGCCGATCGGCGTCTCCAGCGAGATGGGCTCCTGCGCGATCTTGAGCACCTTACGCACCTTGGCCACCGGAATATCCATGCGCCGTGCAATCTCCTCGCTCGAGGGTTCGCGGCCCAACTCCTGCACAAGCTGCCGGCTGGTGCGGATGAGCTTGTTGATGGTTTCGATCATGTGCACCGGGATGCGGATGGTCCGCGCCTGGTCCGCAATCGCGCGCGTGATCGCCTGCCGGATCCACCACGTGGCATACGTCGAGAACTTGTAGCCGCGCCGGTATTCGAACTTGTCCACCGCCTTCATCAGGCCGATGTTGCCCTCCTGAATCAGGTCGAGGAACTGCAGGCCGCGGTTGGTGTACTTCTTGGCGATCGACACAACCAGCCGCAGGTTAGCCTCGATCAGCTCACGCTTCGCCTGCTCGGCGTCCATGTCGCCCTGGATCATCTCGCGCTGCGTGCGCTTCAGTTCGGTGATCGACACACCCGCGTCGCCCTCGATTTTCTCGAGGTCCGTCCGGCAGTTTTTCTGCTGGCGCCGGTACTCCTTCTTCAGCTCCTCGCTCTTCGACGCCTCGTACTTCTGCTCCAGCGAGCGGATCTGCCGCTCCAGCGTGCGCATGGTGTCAACGGTCTTGTTGACTTTGTCGAGCAGGCGCTTGCGCTCGAGGGCGGTGTACTTGAGCTCGCGCACGATGCGCGAGACGTACACCTTCTCGCGGCCGATCGCCCAGCGCAGCCGCCGCGCTTCCTTCACTTTGGTCTTGCTGCCCGAAGAAATCGCAGCCTGCTTCTCTTCAAGCAGCGCGAACTTCTTCTGGTGCTTCACCAGCGCGTCGGTGCGCGCCACGGTGGCCTTCACGCGGGCCAGAACCACTTCCTCGGTGAGTTCTTCCTCGTCGAAGATCACCACCTCTTTCACGTTGCGCACGCCGCGCTTCAGGTCTTCGCCCAGCGCCGCAACTTCGCGGATTACAATGGGCGAGCGTGAAATCGCCTTGAGCACGCGCATCTGGCCGCGCTCGATGCGCTTGGCGATCTCCACCTCGCCTTCGCGCGTGAGCAGCGGCACCGTGCCCATCTCGCGCAGATACATGCGCACCGGGTCATTGGTCTTCTCCAGCGTTCCCGGCGTCAGATCCAGCTCAACGTCCTCCCCCTCCTCCAGCTCGAATTCCTTGTCGCCGGGGAACTTGGGAGTGTCGAGCAGGTCGATGCCCTGCGTGCCGATGGTCGTGATCAAATCATCCAGATCGTCGGGCGAGCCAATCTCATCCGGCAGCGCGTCGTTCACTTCGCCGTAGGTCAGATAGCCCTTTTCCTTGCCGGTCTCGATCAGGCCGTGCACATCCTCTTCGAACTTGTCGTCAATCGCCAAAATATTCCTGCTCTCTTCAGCAAAATGCGCTCCGATGACGCATCCTGCCCCGCTGGATTCCAGGCCCACGCATTTTTGGAGCTGGCCGCCTCAAGCCGCCCGCCCGCGCAGACCGAACCGCGCCCATCGCAAGCCCCCGCCGCGTCTGTTCCCAGACGCACAAAAAGAGAACCTCCGTGAGGAAATCCTGGCTTGGGGACACACCCATACTCCCGCAAAAGCGGTTGTAGTTATTCTCGGAACAGGATGGCAGCGCTTCAGGTTTCTCCTGGGTCGCCCGCGAGCCGCAGCTCATGTGTGGGGCAAAGGGGCGCGCATCCTCACTGAGATCAACAGATTACCACAGTCCAACTCACCTGCGCCAGCACAAATTCGGCGTGAAAGTCAACCTTATCCAAACCGCTGCAGACCGCTTCTGGCACGTTTCCAGCCGTCCGCTCCTGGTCCCTATCCACTCTATTAGACGCCGCGAAAGGTGTTTTCGACGCAGGATTTGCCCTTACGGAAGCCTTCGGAAAACGTCCGAAATCCCCTAGCGCTCCGGCGCTTTCTGGCTGTGCAGCCGCCGCAGCGCTTGGTCCAGCTCCAGCTTCTTCTGGGTCAAAATCGCCAGCCCCACATCGTCGCCTTGGCGCTCGGCCTCAGCAATCTGCGTTCGCAAGTCCCTCAACCGGCCTTCGATCGCACGTTCCTGAACTTCCTGCACTGCGCTCTCCACCTCGTTCGCTTGCGGCGCCCTGTTTTCTCCCAGCAGAGCCTCCGCAAGCAGCGCCCGCTGGCCCGGTTCCTCCACCACATCCATCGGATCCCTGGCCGCGCGGGCGGCTAGCGCCTGCATGGCCCCGAAGGCACCCAAGTGCAAAAACCACGCCGCATTGTTCGTAAGAGCCTCTGCCGCCACCAGCCGCGCCTCCGCGCCTTCAGGATCAGTGACGGCCAGCGCCCGCAGCAGCACCCGCTCCACCTCCGTCAACTTCGCCGTCCGCTCCTCCACCCGGTCCCGTCGCCGCAGCGCCGCTTGCCGCAGTTCCTCGCGCAGCACAGCCGAGCCGATCCCCAACTTCTGCGCCGCATCCGCGGCAAACTGATCTCGCGTTAGCGTCTCCGGTATTCGCCGGATATGTGGCAGCAGAAAGTTCATCGCCTTCACCTTCTGTTCGACGCTTGCGCCCGGAAAAAGCAGCCGCGCACGCTCAATCAGATAATCGGATTGCCGCCGCGCCCCGCGCAGCGCCTCTTTGTACGTTTCCACACCCCGCTCCCGGACGAACCGGTCGGGATCGAGCCCGCCTTCGAGCGTCACAATCTTGACCGCAAAGCCCTCCTCGGTCAGCAGCGCAATCGACTTCTCCGCGGCATTCGCGCCCGCCGCGTCAGGATCGAAGTTCACGATCACATTCGAGGTGTGCCGCTTCAGAATCGCCACCTGCTGCTCGGTAAAGGCGGTCCCACTCGTCGCAATCACGTTTTGGATCCCTGCCAGGAACACGCTGATGCAGTCCATCTGGCCCTCTACCAGCAGGGCAAACTCAATCGCGCGGATGGCCGGCTTCGCCTTATCCAGGTTGAACAGCACCTGCCCCTTCGAGTAGAGCGGCGTCTCCGGCGAATTGATGTACTTCGCTCCTGCCTTCTCGCCCGTTTCAAGCGTCCGTGCCGTGAACGCAATCACTCTCCCGCCCTCGTTTGCGATGGGAAATACCACCCGCTTGCGGAACCGGTCGTAGATTGGCCCCTGGCCGCCATCGCCCTGCTCCTTTGAACTGAACAGCCCGCTTGCCCGCAGCGTCTCTTCATCCGCCATCCCGCTCAGCCGCTCGTGAAGAGCATGAAAACTGTCCGGCGCGTACCCGATCCTGAATTTGGCGATGCCCTCGACCGAAAGTCCGCGACCTGCAAGGTACTCGCGCGCCAGCGCTCCACCCGGCGAGCGCAATTGCTCCTCGAACCACGCCGCAGCCGTCTCGTGCAACTCCAGCAGTTTGGTCCGCAGGCGCGCTCCGGCGGCCTCTTCCGGTGATGAAAACTCCCGCTTGGGCAGCGGAATGCCGCACTTCTGCGCCACAATCCGCACCGCCTCCGGAAAGCCGACGTTCTCGATCTTGCCCACGAACGAAAACACGTCGCCGGTGGCCTGGCAACCGAAGCAGTAAAAGAACTGCTGCCCCGCATGCACGCTGAACGACGGCGTCTTCTCCTTGTGGAACGGGCACAGACCGGTGAACCTCTGCGCACCCGCCTTTCGCAGGCGGATGTACCCCTCGATCACTTTGACGATGTCGGCCTGCTGTTTGACGGTTTGGGCAAAGTCGGACATGGTGTTCTATTCAAGAGGATAAGGCCGCAGCCAGCCTTGATTCCCAGTTGCTTGCGTAATTTCGGACCGTTCATCCGTATACACTGCGTATGCTCGAATACGATATGACGTTGGCGGGGGAAGTGACCACCGATACGAGGCAAATTGCGCGCGGCCTTCGCCTGAGAGATGTCATTCTTCTGCAGGCCCTGGTCGAGCAATATCAGTATCGCCTTGTCCGTTACCTTATTTATCTGCTGGGCAGATGTGACGAGGTTGACGATTTGGTGCAGGAAACATGGCTGCGCGTGCTCGAACGCGGCCGCTCCTACGACGGGCGCTCCCGGTTCGAGCCGTGGCTTTTTGCCATCGCTCACAATCTCGCGATCGATCACATGCGCAAACGGAGAACCTTCAGTCTGGACTCGAATCACGACTCGAACCAGGCCGCCGAAGCGGCATCACCCGCTTCCAGCGCCCCTTCGCCGTTCGCTCTAGCAGCGCGCACGGAAGATGCCCAGCACCTCGCTCACTCGCTGCAAACCTTGGAACCCATTTATCGCGAGGCGCTCGTCCTTCGCTTTCAGGAGGATTTATCGCTACAGGAAATGGCCGCCGTTGTGGGAGCGCCCGTCACGACCGTCGCTTCAAGGATTTATCGGGCTCTCGCTACGCTGCGGTCGCAGTTGGATGGAGGAAAACATGAACGCTGACCGTCACGAGATACTTCGGCAAATGATCGACAAGACCCTGGCGGGCGGAGTCTCGCTTCAGGAAGAGAATTCTCTCCGCGAACACCTCAAGGGGTGCGCTCAATGCCAGGAGTATCTCAGCGCCAACACCCGCGCCATCGCCAGCCTCGGCGGGTTTTCATTCGATGTAAACCCAGGACTCCATGCGAAAGTTTGCGCGTCCCTCGAGCAGCGCGCGCGGCAGCTTGAAATCCAGCAGCCCAATCGTCAGCGATTGGCGTGGATCTGCATCCTCGCGCTTACGCTCACAGCCGTTGGCTCCTTCATCGATTTGCAGTTCGGAAAGGTGGCCGCGCCGTTTCTCGGGATACAGCCCATGCATATGCGGCAGGGGCTACTCGTCTTCTGGGTCATACCCTCCTTGTTTCTTGCACTGTTATTGCCGATGTTGCCCGTGTTATCGGAAGCCGGCACGGCCCGGAAAGGAAACGTCCTATGAAACTTCATCAATTCTTTTGTGTTGTGCCCAAGGCCGTTCGAATAGCGGCTGCATCCATGTTCGCGGGTAGTGTGCTGCTTGCTCTGTTGTCAACGGCAGGCTTTTTTTTTGGCCATGCAGGCGATAATGGCCATCGTGGCACCGGCGCAGTACTAGGACTGATGGTAATTCTCTTCGCTTTTGTTCTGAGTACCTGGCTCCTCGGTGTTGGATATGTCTATGGGGATGCTCGGCGGCGTGCTATGCGGCCTATCGTCTGGGTGCTGGTCGCAATACTGGCTCCTCACTTGCTGGGATTTCTGCTCTACTTTGTCTTGCGCCAACCGATTGCGGCAATTTGCGCAAGCTGTGGACAGAAAAACTTCGTGAACCAGCGATTCTGCGCATGGTGCGGTAATCCGCAACCTCCAGCAACGACCGCCGGCGGACCGGCCAGATCGGGGATTTCGGGACCGGATTCTATGATCGCGGTTTAAGTCAATCGGGCACGTCCATCAAATACTTGTTGCAACGAATATCTCCCTCCCGCATCCAACAAGTGAAAGGAGCACTACCCCATGACACCCGACGCCACCACCTCCACCTGGAACATCGACCCCGCCCACTCCGCGGCCGAGTTCAAGGTCAAGCACATGATGATCTCCAACGTAAAAGGCAAGTTCAGCGGAATCAGCGGTGACCTGCACCGCTTCGAAGCTGACCACACTCAATCCACCCTTGAAGTCTCAATCGACACGAGCACCGTCAACACCCAGGATCAACAACGCGACGGCCACCTCAAGAGCGCGGACTTCCTCCATGTGGAAAAATTCCCCGCCATGACATTTAAATCAACCCACATCGAGAAAAAGGGCGAAGGCTTTGCAGTTACCGGCGACCTGACCATCCATGGCGTGACCAAGCCGTTGACCTTGGTCGTCGAAGACGTGAGCGAGCCCGCCAAGGATCCCTGGGGCAATACGCGCATCGGTCTTACCGCCAGCACCAAAATCAATCGCAAGGACTTCGGGCTGACGTGGAATACGGCGCTTGAAACCGGCGGCGTGTTGGTCGGCGAGGACGTCAGCATCACGCTCGATGTCGAGTTCATCAAGGCCGCCCAGTGACCGCTGTCCACTGATTTGCCTGTTGAAACGAACATCTTCCCCGCGCATCCAATGTATGTACGCTACAAGTGGAGTCGAAGCCCAACTTCCCAGGCGCGCCGCCCGGATCGGCGGCCCTCGCCCTGGCTTTGATTCCGCTCCCAGAGGTCAACAACCATGTCGCTCAGAGCTGTGAGAGAGATCTATCAAACCAAACCCACCATCGAGGGAGCCGGCGTCAAGCTGCAGCGCGCCTTCGGTTTCGGAAAAACCGCCGAATTCGATCCGTTCCTCCTGCTCGACGACTTCCGCAACGAGAACCCCGCCGACTATCTGGCCGGCTTTCCCTGGCATCCGCACCGCGGCATTGAAACCATCACCTACGTGCTTGCCGGCGAAGTGCAGCACGGCGACTCGCTCGGCAACAAGGGCCGAATGACCGCCGGCGACGTGCAGTGGATGACCGCCGGCAGCGGCATCCTCCACCAGGAGATGCCAAAAGGCGACGAGCGCGGACGCATGCACGGCTTTCAGCTGTGGGCCAACCTGCCCGCATCGCTCAAGATGACCGACCCGCGCTATCAGGACATCCCGTCCAACGCCATCCCCGAGGTTACTGAGGACGACGGCACCCGTGCGCGCATCATCTGTGGCGAGTTCTGGGGCAAAACCGGTCCGGTCGAGGGCGTCGCTGCCGATCCCCGCTACGTCGACATCTCCGTTCCGCCCTTCAAGCGCAAGCGCATCCAGGTCGAGACCACGCGCAACGCCTTCGCCTACGTCTTCGCCGGCTCGGGAACATTCCGCGACGCTTCACAGCCGCGGGCCGTCCTCGCCGAATCGGCTGTCGATCCCAATGCGCAGCCGGTTTACGACGCGAACAACCACTCGCTCGTCCTCTTCGACCGCGGTGACGAGATCGTGGTCCAGGCCGGCCCCGAGGGCATTCGATTCCTGCTCGTCTCAGGCAAGCCGCTCGAAGAACCGGTGGCGTGGTATGGGCCCATCGTCATGAACACGCAGGAAGAGCTGCGGCAGGCGATGGCCGAGTTGCACAACGGTTCGTTTATCCGCCACGGATAAACTGCGCTACACCGCTTCCAGAGTCACCGTATCCCGAAGCCACTTCAGTCAAGTGGCTCTTTCCTCAAGAAAGAGTCACCTTGCACAACGCCGGGAAAGGCTACAGCAACTCTGGAACCGGTCTAGCCGCACGCGTGCCCCATCCTTGCGTCTTCCTTCGTCACAAAGGTGCGGTGCGGTGGCGCGGTTTGCGCCTTTTCCCGCCGCTGCGATCCTGCTAAACTAACCTGTGTCACGATCTAGGCGCGTAGCTCAGTTGGTTAGAGCGCTTCCTTGACACGGAAGAGGTCGCTGGTTCGAATCCAGTCGTGCCTACCATATTTATCAAGAACTTAGACCCATCTCCTTCCTCCCGCTTTGTCGCATTCTTGTCGCAAACTCCAAAACCACCCCCCGGGCAGGCTTCGGAATCGCTCCGCTTTCGTTTCCTGAAACCGGCGAAGACGGGAGAGAACCATTTCGGCTGCTCCCTCGCGCCCGGACTGGAACCGCCGGGGAACCTGGTCCCGACGTGCCGGTCGCGCTCAACTCGTCGTGAATGGAGTCGACCGTTGATCGGACGCCGCTTTCGAGCGATTGCATATAAACATCCGTGGTCGTGGCCAGACGGGTGTGGCGCAACATTCCCTGGATGTCCTTGACGTGGCCCTTGTCTTTGGCCAGCGTAGCGATGGTGCGGCGAATGACCTGGAACGTCAGTTTTGGCAGCCCCAGTTCTTCGGCCAGTCTG